>Ga0209542_10001938_pt1 | contig 47551 bp, 50 predicted proteins | sample RifCSPhighO2_01_FD_184028 | JGI IMG/M metagenome (GOLD analysis project Ga0209542, IMG submission 184028) | Soil microbial communities from Rifle, Colorado - Rifle CSP2_plank highO2_0.1 (SPAdes) (version 2) | ecosystem: Environmental > Terrestrial > Deep subsurface > Rock core/Sediment ...
GGTCGTATATATCCTACTAATGCGCTATTCACGCTCGGTTTCCCTTAAGCTCCACCCCGTAAGGGCTTAGCTACGCAAGATATACACACTCGCCGGCTCATTCTTCAATAGGCATGCCGTCACCCACTCCCCAGTTTTGCAGCGCGATTATCACAATAAACTTTCGTTATTTTGTTTTCTAGAGTCCGATTATTACGGAATCACGTCGCAAAACTGGGGAGGGGCTCCGACCCCTTGTAAGTACACGGTTTCAGGTCTATTTCACTCCCCTCTCGGGGTTCTTTTCACCTTTCCCTCACGGTACTAGTTCACTATCGGTCATAGGACGTATTTAGCCTTACCGGTTAGTTCCGGCAGATTCACTCGAGCTATTCGTGTCTCGAGCTACTCAAGAATACAAACAAGAGTCGTCATATATTTCACATACGGGGCCATTACCCTCTAGGGCGTCGCTTCCCAGCGACTTCTGTTATATAGACATTTTGTAACTCCTCTCCAATAAATTGGGCGTTCGCATCTTACAACCTCCAGCACCACTTTTTTACAAAAGTGGTGCTGGATTTGGGCTTTTCCCTTTTCGCTCGCCGCTACTTAGGGTATCACGACCCAGCACCACTTTTACAGAACTTGCGTTCTGCAAAAGTGGTGCTGGGCTATTGTTCTCTTTTCCTCCTGGTACTGAGATGTTTCACTTCCCAGGGTTCGCATCATGCAAGCGTTACCTCGCAGATTCCAGCACCACTTTTGTCACACCACCACTACTACCACATACATCCCGAATTGCTTCGAAAAATTAGTTGGCCTCGCGGTCATATTACAAAAGTGGTGCTGGAGGGTTTCCCCATTCGGATATCTCCGGATCAAAGGCTACAAACCGCCTCCCCGAAGCTTTTCGCAGGTTAGTCGCGTCCTTCATAGCCGTCCTAGGCCAAGGCATCCACCGTGTACTCTTATGTCTCTCGTACGGAGACCTGAATATCACAACTATTTTATTCACCCGCCTTCGCCGAGCTTCGGCGAGGCAGGCACTTTCTCAGCGCCAACTTTCGTTGTCGCTGAATTTACCTAATGCATATTCGTATGTCAAAAATCGGTGTCCCCATCCGAAACGAAAACCGCCCAAGGGGCGGTTTTCGTTTGCATTGTGCAACCGAGGCCTTACGGCCTTTCCGCTCCTAAAAGTTTAAGTTTTCGGTTCGTAGACACGTATAAAAGAGTATAAGGGAAGGTGCTTTTGAAGTCAACAGCTTGCCCATCCTTCAATTTCTGATTCCCGTCCTATGGTGTACAATTCAAGAAACTATGCCTCCAGAACGATTAGGATTTTTAGCGGTGTTTACTGAACTTCCTGACGGATCTCTATCGCCACGTGTTTATATTGATGTAAACGGAGTTGTTTTTGGTCCAGGGGTTGTTTTTCAAAAGGGGGTTGTTTTTGGTGGTATAGATTTCCAGCTTTATAAATACCGTGATATCGCCATTGAAAAATTGCCAAACGGTACTTTTAAAATAGTCGGCTTTTATAGTTAATGTTATGGCCGATAGTATTCCTTCAAAAGCTGAAATATTCAAACTCGCTCAAGCCCAATCAGATTCTATCCAAGAACTATCGGAACGGCTTGTAAAAATTGAACGGTTGGCCGAGAAACAAGAATCGAGGAATCAGGGTGTTATCTACGCAGTTCTTATTGCCTCGGTATTAATTCTCGTTACGGTAGGTGTTGAAGTTATCCTCTCAACAAATAATGACCAAATGACCACTACGAACATTATGGAAAAAATTAATTCTATTGAGAATCAAAGTGCGGATATAAAGAATAAATTGGAAAATTTTAAACAGTGTCTATCTTTAGGTGGCTGGAAATCTTGTTTCTAATACAACTTCAAAGTAAATAGAAATAACCGTGCCTGTCCCTATTTTCTCCATTAGAACTATACACTTGGGTAACAAAATCAACAGCCCGATGGTGGCACACATCTAACATTAAACATACTGCCTGTAGCTGCTCGGAATTGGATTGGAATAACTGATTGGTTAGTTTCGACATCGATCACTTTTATATCGCTGTACCGACGAAGTTGAAAAGACATAGATCCACCATACACAGCAACAACGCTACCTAATAACTTCAAATAATGACGTCCTGGGTTTAGTCTGATATTGCCACTGAAGGTTACGTATCCATTGGAATCAAGTCGTGGAACAGCTGAACTAAATTGAGTGTCCTCATCAAAATACAAACGAAAATCTGACAGTTCATTTTGATGAATGCTTCCGATTTGACGCAATCGCAATTCCTCTATTGAAACATCCCCTTTATCTACCAAAATTGAAGCCCGCCACATAACAATATCATTTTGTGTATCAACATCTCCACCCCCAGCAGCGTAATCATTGATTTCCACACTTGCCAACGGAAGAGTTTGGGCTATGACTGGTGTTGTCGATTGCGGTGTTGTTGGAATTACAGCTTGATTTGTCGCGGGGGTTGCTGGTTGAGTTGTCGTTGTGTCGACTGTGAAGGAGGTTAGTAGGTCGACGAAGGCGGTGGCGGGAGTGCTGGGCGATGCCTGAACAACTGCGATGAGGCTCGTCGCTTGATTTGTCGTTATGTTTGAAAAAGCGGTTATGAGATTTACGAATGCGCTCGCTGGCGTGCCGGGAGATGATTGCACGACGGCGATGAGGCTGGTTGATTGCGCTGTCGTGAGCGCTGCCGCCTGCGTGAATGCTGGAGTGGCGAGGATGCCGAGGGAGAAAATGGTCCCGAAGATGTAGTTCTTCATATGTTGATTATTATACTCTTGTTTAAATAAAAGTCTTGGTCATCATACATAGGACAGTCCTATGTAGTTACACTATCCATAACTTCCTGCTATAGCAGTATTTAGTGGATACCCAAAATGATGGACACCCCGCGTCCCTCAACTTATCCCCATTTTGGCCGATAGAGTCATTATTGGGATGCAGGAAAATGATGCGTTATTATGATTATATGGAAATTCATTTCAGTGACCATGCGTTATTTAAAATGGAACAACGGAAGATATCAATTTCCTCAGTACGCAAGGTTGTCTTGTCGCCTGATACCCGTAAACCGGGGAATTATCCGCGAGAGGAGTGGTACCGCCGTTTTGGGATACGGCATCTAAAAGTGGTCGCGGTGCGCGAGCCAAAACAGATTGTTGTCGTTACCGTCCATTGGGTAAAGAAAGCGCCTTTATGATATACTCCATTATATGAAGATTACCTATGATAAAGAAGTCGATGCCCTTAATGTTTCAATCCGCCCAGGTACGGTCGCTAAGACCGTGGAAGTTGCATCAGAGGTGATGCTCGATATCGACAAAAAGGGCCGAGTCCTTAATCTTGAGATTCTCGGCGCTAGCGAAAAAGTCGGTGCTCGGAATTTCAATACCGTCTACATCGGTGACATATCTGTTCCGATGCCTTCGCTGGCCTAAAATAAAGAGGTGTCTTCTAATTTTCGGTTCGTAGACACATACTTAAGAGCGCGGAGGAGGTGCTTTTGAAATCAATAGGCTGTATCCACTGAGGCGCGAGGATCGCTAGGCAGCTCTTTTTTCTTTTTGTTCTCGCTGTTTCTGCTCCCACTGCTGCGCTTGAGCAAACTCAATATCGCTGTTAAGAACATCAGTAGGGAGGCCTTGTTTTACCCTTTGATCTTTTTCTCGTGCTACTGATTCTGCATTGAATTTGGCAAACGACTGTACCCAACCAGGGCTGCGGTAATGGGCCGGATTGGTATCAGCGGCCACTTGAGATAGTTCAGATTCGCTTGCTCCTTTTCGCATAGCACTGCCCATGGTGTTGTACTCGGGGCCCTGCATGCCGTTGCCATAAAAACCAGGGCTTCTTTTGAGGTTACTTATTTTTACATAGGTCGCTTTTGCATCTTCTCGTGACATGTCTTCCGCAGTGACCTTCCCTCGGCCAAATAATTTCTCCGACCACATACGGCGCTTATTTCTTTCATACGCTCTCTGCGCAAAATTCTGCGCTGACACAGAATGTTCTTCATTCATATCTTTCTCATAGACAGAATCTGCGAAAGGTTGCGGTGCAGATGCTGTAAGTTTTTCTAGAAGTCTGTCGGCTTGATCATGATCAGTTGCTTGGCGCTCCAGAGAGCCTTTCTGACTGGCTTGCACAGTCTCACGCGATTTTCCTAATTCTTGAAATTCGGGCAATAACTCCGGAAACGGCTCCTTTTCTGCCTGCACTGAAGCACGCGATCCTGGCATCTTTTCAGACATAATTTAGAGTAAATTTCTAATGCCTCGATTTTACCCCCCCTATGAATACGCAAGCCACTGTAGTGCATAATGCAAAACCCGCTATCCCCATTTTGGCCGATCGGGTCATTATTGGGATTTATTACATAGGGCAGCCCTATGTAATTAGAAACTATCGCCGTGAAGAATACTTTTTATAAATCTTGTTGTGGTGGTCAAAATCAAGAAGACGAACTTCCATGTCGACTATCTCGTAGAGAAGAACAAAAGAACCAGCAATATGGATTTGGCGTCTATTTCGTAATACATTCCGCAAGGGCTTGCCGAGCTCTGGACTCCGCAAGATCTTGGCGACACCTGCCTCTAGTGGCGAGAGCAAATCTGGCTTGTTTCGTTTTATTCTCTTTAGCGAGTTTTTGTATAAATTTGTTAACTCAAGCGTATACTGCACCAAATCTGCCATAACAGATTAGAGGCTGCGAATGTACGCGCGGTACTCTTTCATGTTTTTAAGTTTTATACCCTTCCCTTCATCAAGCAGGCGCGACTGTTTTTCGAGCCTTTTTAGTACGCTTGGCTTTATCTCGTCATAGGCTATTTCTTCCACAGTTTCTTGTAACTTCGCGACAGCAGACTCAACGCGCGCTTGGCGCTTTAGGATTTCGCTATATATATTTCTCGGAAGCGTTATCGTATTCATACTGTCATTATAGCACAAAACCGTCCCTCCGCACGCTTGCGGAGGGACGGTTTTTGCGAGAGAGAAACTTAGTCTTTAATTTCTGAATGCAGACGGTCCAAATAGCGAGCCGCAGAGGCCTGCCCGCCGAGCCCGAAGGCGAGGCCGAATGCCAGAGATATCGCGACAACGACACCCATGAAGAATGTGTCCACGAATGTCTTAGCGATGTTCAGCTGTGAGAATACGACGAGAATTGCGAATACCCAGACCGCATATCGTGCAACCTTACCGGTGAGGCTAGCAGCACGCAGAGAAGCTGCCTTCGCTGAACTTGTAACGACATTCTGCGCGGCATCCGCGAGAACTGCCGCGACAAGAAGGATAAGCGCCGAGATAATCACCTGAGGTAGGTAGACTAGAACGGTTTCCTTAATGAAGAGGTTCACTGTCGTCAAATGGAGCACATCTAGCGCTGCCATCAGGAAAACGATAATGAAGAACCACTCAACTAGGAATCCTAGGAATTTGCCCGCAGATAGCTCGTAGCCCGCGCGCGAGAGGACTCGTTCAATACCGGTTGAACGAAGCGCTTGGTCAACGCGAATGGCGTCGATTATTTGCTTAACGACACGGCCTAGACCGATGCCAATAAGCCAACCGACGATGAAGATGACGATTGCAACGACTAAATTCGGGATGAACGCAATCAGTCCAGAGGACAAGCCCTGGAAAGAATAATTGAGCGCATCCGCCCATGTATTTACCATAGTAAGTAAGACTTTGTTTATTAATTAATTACCCGCGCCGCATGGGCCAGGCTTCTATAGACAAGTATACCACTTCTAGAGCCCTATCTTATCTACAAGAAGGCGGTGTGGATAGTCAAAAACATCCCTTAAAAGTCGGTCGTAGACCCCTAAACGATAGCGAAAATCTGCGGTAGTGAAAGAAGCGTAGCGAATTTCCCTCCCCAGCTCGGCTTCAAGAGAGCGAACGGCAATCGCGAGTATTCGTTCGTCAAGATTGTCGCCAACAACAAGAAGGTCAATTTGAGATTCAAGAATTCCAGTAAATAAACCCGAAAGCGCGACAAGACGCAATGCTCCCGCACGACGAAGCGTTGTTATCATGCTTTTTGGATGCACGCCGGTCGTACCTCGTATAAACGAATCCAAAGCGCCGAGCTGTTCAAAACGTGTATTCGTTTGATAACGAACAGAAGAGATTGACCCTTTTTTACGCACTAAACCAGAAGCGACAAGGTCAACAAGCTCACGACGCACAATTTCTTTAGAAAGTTTGGTACGAAGCGCAATGTCGGAGACCGTGAGAGAAACATCCTGATTGAATACGAAAAGGCGTAGAGTTTTCAGGCGGGCGCTTGAGCCGATAAGCTTCGTGAGCGGGTCTATCATAAGTGTCGGTAGTGTAAGCGTCCCCGCCAAAAAACGCAAAACATTGACTTCGCAACGAAGATAATGATAATTCGCCACCTTTTCCAAATTAAAAAACATCCGCCATGCCCAATGGGCATGGCGGCACTGCATACGAACATTGTTCAGCCGGCGATTCGTGCGAGCTCGAGGAACGACTTCTTAAATCGTTCCATATCTGCTTCTTTCGTCGGCGTTATGTTGACGAGTTGATCTGCAGTCTTTTCGAACCCCCGGTAGGCTATTTTGACACGCTCGAAGGATTCCCAGCTAAGCCCCGTCAATGTGTTGCCGTCGAAGAGACCGCTTTTGGCCGCGCTTACGAGTTCACGCTGCGCATCGAGGAGTGCCCTTTGAAGCTCTCTTTCCGTAATTAATTCCACTTCTCTCCGCACGAGGTCTTCCGTCATCGCAACTCTGTTCCTGGCGTTAAAGCCGCATAAGACTGCGAGACACATCAACTGGTGGACTTCGTTCAGTAGATCCTTCGCCTGTGGGGGCCATGCCTTGGGTTTAAATGCATTCTTGTTAAATTCAAAGTTTGCTCGGATCTTGTCATCTTTGAGCCAGACGAGACCCTCGAGAAAAGGGACAACTTTTGTCAGCCAGTAGTAGACGAACACTGCGAAGAAAATGAAACCGACGATAACTGCGATTTGGTACTTGTTCATTGATGTCTCCTTGGTGGGAACGATTGATTTAACACGGGAGCAAAACCCTGTTATTGTTTACCGTACTTCACGCAAAAAGTCAATAGCATAGCACAGACGCGTCCCGCGGGACGCGTTTTTGATGTATTGAGAGTTACCCCAGCACCTTGCTTTGCTACGGACTCGCGCTACATCTGCCTATTCGGCGCGTGCTCGTCCAGCAAGGTGCGGGGTGACATTAAAGATTACTTTAATGTCACTTTCGCGCCGGCTGTTTCCAATTTCTTGGCGAGTTCGGTGGCGTCTTCTTTTTTCATTCCAGTCTTTAACATTGAAGGCGCGCCGTCCACGAGGTCCTTAGCCTCTTTAAGACCGAGACCGAGTGCTTCTTTTACCGCCTTGATAACGGCGATTTTACTCGCGCCAACTTCGGTGAGCTCTACATCGGCAGTAGACTTCCCCTCCTCGGCCGGACCAGCGGCGACAGGACCCACGGCTGCTGCTGCGGTCGCTGACACGCCCCATTTCTCTTCGATGGCCTTCACGAGCGTATTCAGTTCGAGAACGGTCATCTTTTCGACTGCTTCTATAATTTGTTCCTGATTCATACTTAGTTCTTAGTCTTTGCCACCTCGCTGAGCGCTATTGCGAATCGCTGGATGGGAGAATTAATAATGTTAGCAAACATACTTCGTAGGACTGGCATGGGCGGGATGGTCGCAATACCAATCATTTTTTGTGCGTCTGCGAATACGCCTTCAAACACGCCTCCGACAAGCGCGATCGCTCCCTTAAGCTTTTTGCCAAGGTCATACACACCACGCGCGGGCGCAGTTATGTCATCTGTCGTCCACGCGACGGCGACTTCACCGGGCAGTTCTGGGGCTTCTCCCTCATAACTCTTTTGTTTAAGAGCTAGACGAATGAGGGTTTTCTTCGCGACGAAGTATCGCACGCCCGCTTCCGCCAACTCTTTGCGAACTCGCGATGCGTCTTTCACCGTTAACTTTGAAAAACTGACGAACACGACTGAAGACGCTTCTTTAAAAGCGTCTGTGAGCTTCGCGACTATTGCGCGCTTCTTGTCTTTAGTAATGGCCATATATTTTACACGAACGAAAAAGGAGAATCTCCCCTCGGTAGGATTTATCCGCTTTTAACAAGGTCCCTCGGCATCATAAGAATGAGTCCTTCGGGATCCTCGTTTTTGTGCCCAATCGCTTCGCTCTTGGACAAAAACGGGACCTGCTGTCTTCGGTTCGTACAAAACAGACTGTATCAGAACAGGATAAAATATGCAATCACTGTAGCGTGGAGGTTACAATATTAAGCACCAATAATGCCATAGCCACTATGGCGACAAAGCCAGTAGTAAATTTAACAAATTCTATAAAGAACGGAAGAACTCTCCGTTCTTTTTCTATAAATTTATCTTTGGGATTCATAAGTAGTTATTGCATTTAGAAAATTCTGGTCGGTTTCAAGTATTGTTGGATTTTCTTTTTTGAGTTTTTCAACGATTCGCAGAGAGGCCGCCGGGTCGCCCGCCAGATATGTCACCTTTGCTAGGTCGTATAATACATCATAGTCCGCAGAATTATTCCCAACCATGTCCGTCAAGAAACGCACTGCGCTATGCCAGTCGCCTATCGCTATATAGTATTTAACCGCAGGTCTAGCGGCTGCGACATCGGCTTCCTTATATAGCGGTAACGCTTTATCTGCCAATTTCTTCGCAGTAGCTTTGTCGTCAAGCGCGTAATACAAAGTCGCGAGTATATATTTCGGTACAGGAAGTGTTGGTTCTTTTTTTGAATATGTTTCAAGAACTTTAATTGCTTCGCGATAATATGATTCCCTTTCTTTTGAGCCAACTGGTAGAACATTTGCCTTTCGGAGTGATATATTAGCCGTCATATACCACGCCTGCGCGCGCAAAGGAGAAAGTTCTATCGCCCGCGCGAGTACTTCTCTATCAAACGCATCATCAACTTTAGTCTCCGTCGGAGCCGTGTCTATGATATGTCCGAGATAGGTCGCGGTTCGCGCATCATACGGGTATTTTTTAAAATTTGCAGTCAACACTGACAGTGCATACTTGTACGCCGAAATAAGGTCGTCATCTTTAAGTTGTACTACCTGATGTTCCGTATACATATCATACGCCTGATATCCATATTCAAGGTCGGCAAAAGTCCCGAGAGAGAGTCCACGTTCAAAATATGCATTCGCTTTATTTACATCAACTAGATGGAGCAAATATCCCTTCGTGAGAAGAATATTCGCATAGAGAGGTAAAACTACCGTAGGAACGAGAACGAGCAGTATGACCGCCCCTGCAAACGATGGTGCGAATGCTGGGAGGCGTTTAGACAGGAGAGAAGTGGCGGGAGTGTCGTCGAACAAAACAATAAGGGACGCGAACAGCGCATACAATAACCAAAGTGAATGTGGCGTATCAAAGACAAAGAAATTCTGAATCGCATAGGTAAGAATAAGAAATGAAAACAGAATACCCAGATTCATGATGCTCTCCTCTTCACGGCGATACAGACGGAGAGCGTAGACAGCGAACGCGACAATGAGCGCTAGGTAAAGAGCCAGACCGAAGACTCCGTATTGCGCGAAATAATCCAAAAACGCATTGTGCGAACGGTCAAACCACTGTTCTACTATCTTGCTTGGGTCATAAACTTTGTTAAAAAGATGTGCGACATGTTCCGCTCCGTAACCAAGCCAAGGGCGATTGAACGCTTCTGAGCCAATATTTTTCCAAACGAAAAGTCGGCTCGCGACTGTGCCGTCGGTAAGCGAGATTGAGGCAATGCGATTAATTGGTTCAAAAGGAATGTGCGCGAGCTGGCTTCGAAATCCGAAAAAGAGGGCTACTAAAAAGACGCCCACAACAAGACCATAACGACTGTAGTGACGAATACTTCCATCACTCTTTAGTGCGGAATAGATAAGTGCGACAAACGCTACGGCGAGAAGAGCCAGTATCGTACCGCGTGTCGCTGCGAAGATTATTGCCAGTACAGAAAGAACTACAGCAGTTTGGTACACACGACGCCATATACCGACTGCATCTCGTAGCACAAGAAGAACCACGAAGAGCGCCATGCCGAGATATCCCGCGAGAAATGCGGCGTTCCCAAATGTGCTCCCGATGCGTCCAGTAACTGGCGGAAGGAACCATACTTTCCCACCAAACACCGTCGTAACCCACTGCAGAACCGCGATGGTCGCGACAATTCCCGCTACAACAGCGACGACTTTCACGAGACGCTCTAATAATTGACGGTCGGCAGAAATAAGGATTAGGTAGAAGAAAACGGTGATGACTGTGAGAGTCAGGAGGCTGTCTCCGCGGTCAAAGAGTCCCCAGAAACTGTGATAGAAATCAATACCTAAAATGGAAGTGGTATATGCAACCGAAAGCAGTGCGGCTGGAATCCATGTAAACCAGTTTCGCAATCGGCCATAAAAAAATTGTCGTCCGGAAAGAGCCAGATATAAGAATACTGCGAGAGCGGTGATTCCTATACTCTGAAGAAGAAAAGTTTTGGGTGCGACATATGGATATACGACGCCGCTCACATACACGAGCGGAAGAATCGCCGGCGCGAGCAGTAGATACGGAAATATTTTTTCTAGACGGTCTGTCATGATTTCTCCCATTCAGAACGCATATCGTCAAGATATTGGATTTTACCGATGTTTTTTTCTGCAAATGAAAACGCTTTTTCAATAACTGTCGTATCTTCTTTCATTCTAGAAGTAAGAAATTCAATATAGGCATAATGATAGAACTTAAATTCAGGTTGAACAAGGGTTGATTTCTCATATGCGGTGCGCGCCGTCTTATATGCGCCAAGTCTCTCTATAAGAACGCCGAGATTGTGCCACGGTAATCCGTTTTCCGGATTTGTCCGTATAGCTCGTTCCAGATATTCGTATTGTTTTTTACCGTCTCCGAGAAGCTCGTACTGGTTCGCAATGCCGACAGAAAGAATCATCGCTGAAGATGTTGCTGTCGTTAACTCTTCAGAAAGGCGATTAATCTCGCCTTGTGCTTTCGCTACGAGTTCCGGATTACCTGTGTATGCGCCCTTGAAATCCCACTCTGTAATACTCTCGCCTTCTACAAATGAAAGAGAATACGCCGTCGAACTCCTCTGCGTAATTTTCACATCTGTTACGGAAGTAACAGGAGTTGTCGTTGTACTTATGTTTTGTTCAGGAGTCGAAGTCGCGGTGGGTATAATTGGAGAAACGGCAGAGCGCGGGAATAAGAACTGCGCTGCGCCGGCAATGACAATAATTAGAACACCGCCAATAACGAGTGAGCTAGTCTTGTTTATATTCATACGCCAGAAGCATATCATAACAAAAAACATCCCGCTTTGGCGGGATGTTTTTTGTAAATTAGAAATTTATGAACCTGAATTGATGGCTGCACGAGTTATCGGACCGAAATATCCGACAGCTGGGGTGATGCCCTTCGCTTTCTGATACTTAATCAGAGCGGCCCTAGTCAAAGCGCCAAATCGTGTTGTTTCGCCTCCCGGAGAGCCGGGGCCAGTCGTCGCGACGGTGTAGCCCTTCGCGTTCAAGTACTCTTGGAGCGCCTTCACCTCGCTACCAAGAGAACCGACGGTGAGATTAGACTTGAACACGCTTACCGCTGTGCTTGTTACCGAGCCAGTAGTGACCGTGCCTTCAAGCGACGCCTTCACTTTCGCGATGACGCTTGCGTCAGCATTGAAGGAGGCTAGAACATTGAGAATGGACTGAATCTGCGTTGCAGAGAGGCCGGAAGCTGATTTTGCCGGAGTCACAGGTACTGCGGGCGTGGCTGGAACAGCAGGGGTTACGGCCGGGGTCGTAGTTACGGTCGGCGTTGCAGGTGTAGCTGATGTCGCAGATGAATAACTGCCACCTCCTCCTCCGCTGGTCGGAGTTGCTGCTGCGGTTGTGCAGAGCGTCGTGGACGGTGTGACGACAGCGGTCATGAATTTAGTCGCTACATATCCGATTTTGGATGTGCTGTCGTTACAGACGGAGCCGGTCGCGTCGTCTGTGTTATCAACCGCGAGTTGTTCACGACCGGAGGCCGTCGCTTCAAATGTTGAACCGGAGCGAAGCGCCACACTGAAGTTCGTCGAGTTGACAATAATGGATTCAACGGAACCGCCGGAACCGGAGACATTCAGCGTAACGCCATTCACGCTTATGACGGCGTCTGTGGTGAGAGTGACATCATCGGCGGCGGCAAGCGCGAGGGTCGGGGCGAGGAGGAGCGCCACGGCGATTCCTGCACGGGCGAGTATTCGTGGCATAGTGAGTTTTAATTAGATTAGTAAATAACTCGCTATGCTTATTGAGTACAGTTTTCGCCGTACGCCCAGAGGACATGCCCTGCAACAGTTCCTCCATTTATCGTAGTAGAGGTGGCAACTGTGTTGAAGATGAGTTTTATCTTCGTCGCTGAACTCGTCGCGGTTGTTACAACACATGCCGCTGTAAGTGTGGAAGTGGCGGCCTGTGCATTCAAGAGAGTAAGGTTGGCATTAGCGGTCACACTGCCGGATATCGCCGTGGTACTCGCCGTAGCATTTTTGATGGTGTCACCCGCGAGAAGTGTAACCTGGGTCGTCGTTGCTCCGCCGCTAAGCGTGGCAACACCGGTTACGCCGAGCGTAGAGGTGAACGAAGCTGTTGAACCAGTCAGTCCTTGCGAGCTCAAAGAACCCGATACAGCCGTAGAACTGGCGGAAGCGTTCTTTATGGTGTCGCCAGCGAGAAGCGTGAATTGAGTCGTGCTTGCTCCGCCGAGGAATGTCGCGAGACCAGTAATGCCGAGCGTGGTTGAGAATGTGCCAGATGTGCCAGTAAATCCACCGGTAGTGGTCAACGCTCCTGATATGGTAGTTGAACTTGCAGTAGCGTTCTTGATGGTGTCACCAGCGAGAAGCGTGAATTGAGTCGTGGATGCTCCGCCGAGAAATAGGGCGACAGCGCTTGCCGGAGTTGTGAGCACGCCAGCAACCGAGATCGTCGTGCTTGCGGTCCCGCCGAAGGTTGAAACGCCCGTGGCGCCGAGCGTGCCGTTGGTCAAGATGTTCGTGCTAATGGTCGTAGCGGCTTGGGCGATGCCAGCACTTACGAAGACTACTGCGAGCGCGAGAATAGTTGTGCGAACTCCTCTACCGAGACCGTTTATATATGTTGTAATACTTTTCATAACTATTGTGAAGGTTTTATACTGAAAACGAATAAATGGGGCGCGAGCGCCTCGTAGTTAAAAGATACACCTTAACCAACACAAGTAATATAAAGTTTCAGAGAGGCTGTGGATAACTACACCCAGCATTAAACAATTTAGTGCTGGGTAGAAACAAAAAACACCCCGCTTGAAGCGGGGTGTTTTTTGTTGCTAGGCCAACCCTAGCTGGAGTCGTTGTGAAGTTAGACCTTCACAGAGACGAGACTTAGATTACTGAGACACCGACAAGTTACCAACGGTAACCGGTAGAGTCTTGACGAGGTAATCGTCAGTCCAATCAGAGGTTGTCAGACTGTGCACGGATGCAAAAGCCGACTTGTCAGACCAGATTAGAGACGGAGCAGTAGTGCGTCCGTTTATGAATGTGCTTCCGACCTGAGCCGCTGTTGCTGTTGAACTTGCAGAGGTCTGCGCATTTGCAATAGAGGTGTTCACGCTGTATCCGCCGGCCGTTACTGGCAGAGTGACGGTACCGCGAATCTCATATATCGAGCTTCCTCCAGCCGAGATGGACTGTTCAGCGGATGGCAAGAAGGTCAGAGTACCGCCGGTAGAGGTTGTGCCCCACGCGTCGGCAGTCTGGGTAAGTGATGTAGACGATGTTGCAGTCGTTGTCGCGAAGTTACCAGAGACCTGGCTGGAACCGGACCATAGGGAGAATGTTGTTGTTGCTCCCATTGTTACGGTAGTCGTCTTGTTCATAGTGAACGCAAGCAAGTCCCAACTGATGTCGCCAGCGGCATCTGCCGTAATCTTCACGCGTGCCAAAGGAATGTTTGCACCTTGGGTAAGCGTGGTGGTATCAAGCGCGACTGCGCTGATGGTCGGGATAGACTTGCGCACATAGAGCGTTCCCTTTCCACTCGTGTCACTTGACCCCAGGTCACCGCCTGACATGGTCGTCGTGGCAGTTCCGGCGGAATCCGTTGCGTGGAAGCCGTCATCATTGTCAAGTAATACCGTGATTGCCTTTCCTGAATCGCCATCGTTCTGGATGGTGCTTAGGTTGGCATAGGCGTCAATCTTCTTCGTTGTGCCTGCCGGGATGTAGAATGTCAGACCGGCGAAGGTTGAGGTGGCATGCGACTGGGTAAGCGAAGAACCGACGATGGATTGTGTCGAGGACTGCGTCGCGCCGTTTACATCCGGATACTTGAGCGTAACCGAGCTGACCGCGGTCGCGGAGTTCGCAGGAATCTTCACTTTAATCTCGTCAACCGTGTACCCCGAGTACTGCGCGGTGAAGTCGAACGAGCCGACCTTCACCATTGAAGTACCTGCGATGATGTTCGCGTTGTCAGGAGATACGCCGGTTGCGGTCGTAAGGACGCCCGAACGGAGTGTAATCGTCTGAAGGTTGAGCGCATCTGCATCAACGGTGCTTCCGGTTACAGAACCGGTCGCCGACGCGTCAATGTTCGCTATCCATGTGCCAGCATTGCTACCGGACTTGATGTTCCCATAGATGTCAACGACCTTCGTTACCGAAGCGCCCATAGTGACATTAACTGAGAAGGCGTTGCTGGTAGAAGGTGCGGACTTTGTCGAACCTATCTGTGCACCAGTCGTGTTGTCCTTCAGTATAAGGTCCGTAATGGTCGCGGCCTCGTCTGCAGAGAGGGCAACGGTGAGAGTGTTGATGTTCACACCTTCAGTAGAACCGGTTGAGAGCGTGAACGAGCCGAGCCTTGCATTGTTCGTGCCAGCGATCATAGATGTATCGCTGTAACCCGAGTACTTTGCCAAAGTAAGCGTAGAAGACGAGATGGTAACCGTGTTTGCCGTTACATCAGCCGTCGGTGTGTTGATGCTCGTGAGCGACTTCTGGCCTTGAGCGTTTGAAGCGCCCAGGCCGAGCGTAATCACCGCCGTTTCACCGCTGACGAATGTCGCACCGGTTGTGGACTTCGCATCAGCGTAGATGTCAACGATAGCTACCGTTCCCGCTTTCAGGATCATTGACGAGCCGAAGGTGAAGTTCACATCCGCAGCGTCGGTAAGGTCCTTGGTAGAGCCGACCTGAACACCGTTCAAGAAGACTTTACCGTTGTCCAGACCGCGATCAAGCGAAGTGTTCGCTTGGACATCAAGCGATTCAATCTTGACATCCTCGCCTGCGGCGCGGAGTTCAAAGGTCGCCCACTTCACATTTGTCGCGTTGAGCGAGACATTTGAGGACTGTGAGGCTGCTGCCTTGATAGTAGATACTGTACCGCTGTCAACGGTAGCGGATGTCGCCGAACGAGCCGTGAATGTAGAACCGTTTGCCGTAGCGAGAATAGGCTGGTTTAGGTCAGTGTCCACGAAGCGCGCGTCAGATGCGCGTCGGAGCGAAAACTGGAAGGTATTGCCCGAGCCCGCGATGATGTCGCCAACGACCTTTATTTCAGCTGTGCCGGTTTCAATCTTGACCGGACTTGCCGAAAGGTCGAAGGTAACGGTGTCATCAGAAGCAATAGAGGCAACTGCCGAACCAACCATAACTCCCTTCACATAGAGACGGAAGTTGTTGATGGCAGCGCGGTCGACAGAACCGATATTGCGGAGCTGGAAGGACTCAAAGTTCACCGCGCGAGTGCTGATGGTCGTTGAGTTGCTCCAGACTGTGTAATCGTTCTGCGCCGCCGCAGTAGTAACTGCCGGGTTTGTGGTTGTGTTGAAGTCAGCTGTCGCGAGAGTGGCCGCCGAGACTGTCTGCGTATATCCGTTAACCGGAAGAGACACAGAAGAATCAAGCGTGCCGGAGCTACTCACCGAGACGAGCTGGACTCCAACTTGCTGACCTGATGTGGAACCAGCGATATCGGCAAGGACGGAGACCGTGTAGGTCTGTCCTGCCGGAACCGCGAAGAGTCCTGTCGGGTCGTTGAAGCTGAATGCCGTGTTGGAAACGCCTGCAGAATCAGTGAGACGCTTTGTCCCATTGTAGATGTAGACATTCGTGAGAGTTGAATCGTTGCTGACACCAATGCGCTTGAAGCCAAGGTTCGTAACCTTAACTTCAGTAGCGGTCGGGTTCGCGAAGACGAACTTCGCGAGTCCGCCAATAGCCTGGCCCTGTACCAGAGCGACATTGTTTGGGGAGTCAGTTGCGAGCATGACCTTAAGGCCGTTGCCAGTACCGGCAGTTGCCGGAGCTGGTGAACCAGGGGTTGTCGAAACCGTTCCGCCGAATGCCGCACGACTCTTCGCACCGAAGTAGCCGGCTGTAGGAGAAACCCCCGCAGCCTTCTGCCAAGCGCTCACTGCCGCCTGCGTCTGGCCACCGAAGTAGCCGGTCGCGCCAGCAGCGATTGCGTAGCCCTTGGAGATGAGGGACTGTTGAAGACAGGTCACAGCCGCACCCTTAGAGCCAACCGTGAGGTCGGCCGTGCCGACGGAACAAGACGATGTAGAACCGCCGGTTGATGTCGGCGTACCGCCCGTAAGCGATGCCCGAACATTTGCGATCGTTGATGCGTCAGCACCGAACGACGAGAGAAGCGAGAGTATTGACGAGACTTGCGCGTCGGTCAACGCCGCCGCCTGCGCTATAGGCGCAAACGCGAGCATTGATGTCGCCATCGCAAGACCTGTCGCTACTGCCGCAACTTTCGCCATTGCTTTTGTAGTTACAATTTGCATAACAATTATTAATGATTTTAAGAGCACATAATAATCAAGTAAGGTTCGCACTTTCATTTTCACACTATCCCACAGCGTACGGTATCGACCAGTACGCCATGGATTAGTTGGCAAGGGTTGATGTCCATCGATTAAGACGGACTATTCTGTTATCAAAGTACGCCCCTCGGGAACAAAAGCCCCCGTAAGGACTAACGCCAAGTATATAGTGAAAACAAGTATCCACCTAATACCAGCATGTGGATAACCACAGACAGATGCTAGCAAATACCTAGCCAGAAGTCAAAGAATAAGTGCTCCAACGGCGTTCACCTTGTTTCAGGACTACGCCAGACGCAATAAGAGCTGAAAGTTCCCTTTGTATGGTCTTCTCAGAGACCCCGCGAATTAATGTAGAAATGTCTTTTATACTTGCTTTCTTCTTGTCCTTTATAACGGACAACACAGCGTCCCTTCTGTCCTTTATGTGTCCTTTATCAGAAATCCGTTTTTTTACAGGTGCTTTTGACGGTGCCTTTTTAGCGATTTCAGAGAGCGTTGGCGACTCGTCTAGGAAAAGTCTCGGCTCTTCATACGCGGCGACTTCTTGAAGTAAAATATGCGCTTCGCGAGAAATAAGTTCGGTATTCATTGAGGAAAGGAAGCCGCCCGTATGAGCGATTCTTAGTACGCTGGAGAGTGCGAGAAGTTCGCGCGAGAGTTTCAGACGAGCGGCGCCCTGTGACAGTATCGCAGCGTCTATAAGTCCAATCGCAATCGCGTCAATACGGTTCCGTAATGACACAGATTCTGCAAAGGCCGGAGCTATAAGATGAATGGCTTTTGCGAGTCTTTCGGCCTTTTTGTAAATGAATATTCTGCGGATGTCCTTTTCAAATACATTGTTAAATATGCTCTTCTCTAGGACAAAATCCCCAGAATGAAAATCCTTACTCACTGTTTGGATTTGTTTGTTCTCTTTATTTTGTCCTATATCTGGTTGCTCGTGTCTCATATCGTATAGGACAGTATACCTATCTCAAGCTCTAACGCAACAAATGTATAATTACCACGGGGTCTTTGGAATCAATCCTGCGAGCTTGTGCGCATTCCCATGGCTGAGCATGCCATGATAAGACATAAGCGTTGCATTACTTGGATTCCCGCTTATTGCTTTGAGCATTCGGCGCTTTGTGCTCGTGCGCAGGACGCGATGGTCTGGGGAATGTACCCAGCCCAAGAAATCAACGCCCGATGCGAGCGTCTGAATTGAAACCTTGTTCGGATGCATTTTGAGTTTCAATCTGTCGCGCAGAAACACTGCCATATATGATAGTGTTTCGAACAGATGATTTCTGTCTTCGGAAAAAATAATGAAATCGTCAGCGTAGCGAATGTAGCGCCTTGATTTGAGTTTGTGCTTCACAAATTGGTCAAACTCGTTCATGTAGATGTTCACGAAAAGTTGAGAGGTGAGATTGCCGAGCGGGAGACCTTTCCCTATTGTGCCGGAGTTGAAACTGCCGACTATGTTTGCGACGAGTGTGCGAACGCGCTCATCGGACAAGTATCTGCCGACAATTTCTATCAATACCTGTTGGTCAATAGAAGCGAAGAATTTTCTGATGTCGCATTTGAGCACCCAGCAAGTGTGTGTATTATTTTTTGATACCTGATATGAGAAAGTTTTGAAACGGTCCATTGCTTTATGCGTTCCCTTCTCTAATCGGCACGAGTACGAATCTGCAATGAATGTGCGGTCAAAGAATGGATACAGTTCGCGATAGAGCGCATGGTGCACGAGCCGGTCGCGCACGCTCGCTTTGTGGATGTCGCGTGGCTTCGGGTCGCTAATTTTGAAATGATGGTAGCCGCCGTGTTGATAAATGCCCGAGACAAGGTCTCGATGAAGCGCAATGAGGTTATCCATCAAATATCTGCCGAATTCTTGCACATCTGCACGCTTGCGTTTTCCTTTTACGAATTCCTCCCATGCGGCGAGCAGGTTTTCGAGCGAAATGATATTCTCGTATCTAAGACTCCATGAGCAACCCCCCCCCACGACTTCTGCCTGTTCTTGAGCGATTGAAGACTGCATATATAGTTTGGAATGCATACTATCAGATCCTTCCCAAAATCCACCGACATACGCTCGGACAGAGGGTGGATATGCTGTTTGTAGAAATTATTGAAGCGACTGCGCTCGCGAGCTTCCTCAAGCAGAACGAGAAGCAACCCTATGTCCGCTTGGCTATTAGAAAACTAGATACACTCAAGATATTGCTGATGGTGCTCTGGGAAACAAACTCTATCGACAATACGCAGTATATCGCCGTTTCAGAAAAAGTTGATGTAGTTGGTAGAATGCTCGGCGGTTGGAACGGACAGCTCACCAAACAAAACTCACCCGCGCCTCACGGCGCGGGCAAGAAATAGAAGAGAGTTGCGGGGACGGGGAACGCAAATGCCCCATTGTCGTTCCACTGATTGTCGGGCTTGTCCCAATTGGTGTTAACCCATTGGCCGCCGTTGTCGCGGTTCGCGTTGAGCACATTCGGGTCGCCGTCGGAATGTATGAAGTGCCGTCTGTATCACCATCCCTCGAAGCCTCGTGCGATCTCAGGATTGTCTGCGGGGTTTCCGCTGTCTTCGGCATCATAATGCCAGAGCACTCCACACCAAGTATCTTCATTTTTTTGAAGTGTCTGCGTATGTCCTCCACCTGCAACCGTGATCGCAGATGCTCTCAACATACGGATACTGGGTTCGGTAGCGGGAAACCTAAGATAACTCTAGTGGTCGCCCGCGTATGCACCTACTACCGTATTTGATTGTATCAAATGAGAGGGCTCCGCACGAATGCGGAGCCCAAATACGAAGAACTAAGTCCAAAGGATCCAAAAGCCCTAAGGTACTGAGTCCTAAGTGCTAACTTGCGGGGACGGGGAACGCAAATGCCCCACGGCCGTCCCACCGAGCGTCGGGCTCGCCCCAACTGGCGTAAACCCATCGGCCGCCGCCGCCGCGGTCCGCGCTGAGCACAAGCGGGCCGCCGCCGAAATCCTTGATGGGGTCATGGGTGCTGGAGATGTACCAGAAACCCATTTCTTCCATCTGCTTGTCGGAGATCCTTTCGCGGTAGCGCGGGACGAGGCCGGCAAGCGGTTTGCCGTAGCCGTAGTGTTCCATTCCGCGTTTCTGTAAGTTCGCGGTTGTCCGGTCAGAGTCTTTTTCGATTTCTCTTCCGGGCATGAGCGCGATTTTGTACATCTGTCCCGCAACGAGACGGTGCTTCGCGTCGTAGCTGTCGGAGTTTCTACTCATGAGACATTGCTTCGCGTACTTGCCAAAGCGAAAGCCCGTACCTTCGAGCCGCTCGATTTCCTGCGCACCGGTGAGGTCGAGACCGACGAAGGTGAGCACAATATGACCGTGCTCATTGCGTTCGAAGGCAAATGGGTTTTTGCGTTGCGTGAACAACACGAGTTCGTCGAGTGTGAGACTGCCTGCCTGCAGTTTGTGGAAAAGATCTGCAGAGAGACCAGCCAGACGGTTGTCCGGCGAGGTTCCGATGTTTGTCATCAGAGTTTCTCCTAATGCTGTACAACGAGAACGGGTATCCGTTTCGCCACAGCAGAGAAAGCCCTGAAATAAGGCGCTTTCTGCTGTGTCGAACCTTCAGATTTTTATCAAAGAACTATGCTATAAAACCTAGCATATTGAGTATAAAAAGTCAAGGACAACAAATTAGATATGTCTGTCTTGATGTTCTTCACGATGTTACAATACGAATATCATGAGCCGCAGAAACAACACCGACACGCGGAGAGGCCGCGTGCGTGAAGAGAATGTGAAAGAATACGACGCGCTAATTCGCTATGCTTCTGCCATCGTATTGTTGGCCGTTGGCGTACTGTTGGTGCTCGCTACATTTGGCGCGGCAGGACCCATAGGAGACGCCGTTTTCGTCGCTAGTTACGCGATTATAGGTATCGGCGCATTTCTATTACCATTCGCTCTTATTGCAGTTGGTTTATATGCCGGATTCCGTCGACCCGTCTTGGAGCCGCTCACAACTTCTGGGGTGGTAATTATTCTCGCTTCCGTTCTCGCTTTTGCAGGACTATTCCCCGGAGCAGAGTTCGGAGGGAAAGCCGGAACCTTTCTTGGACAAGCCATGTTCGGATTCTTCGGATTTTGGGGCGCGCTAGTACTTCTCCTCGCCGTTATCGCCGTCGGTATCGCTATCGTAAGCGATATCGAAATGCTTTGGTCACTACTCAGCGAAAATGTATCATCGCTCTGGGAACGCTTGCGGGCGCGTAGGGAGATAGAAGAAGATACTCCTGAAGAATTCATAGATGTTGTCGGAGTGCCTATAGGAGACGAGTCATATGTGGATGGAAACGACGACCGACTCGTCGTACAAGAAGTTGACCCGGTGGTGAACGTATTTAACGACGCAAATGTAAAAAAAGGTTCGGGGATAGCAAACTTTGATGCCGAGTACGAAGCCCCCCCTCTATCTATTCTTGGGGCAGATAGGGGACGGCCGGGCGTTGGCGACATAAAGGCAAATGCGAATATTATAAAAAGGACATTTCAGAACTTCGGAATTAATTTAGAGATGGATGAAGTCTCTGTCGGGCCAACTGTTACTAGATATGCAGTGAAGCCAGCAGAGGGAGTACGACTATCAAAAATAGTGTCACTCGCGAATAACTTGGAGCTCGCGCTCGCCGCGCATCCTGTACGCATTGAAGCGCCTATTCCGGGCAAGTCGCTCGTTGGCATTGAGGTACCTAACACGGTTAAGGCAATGGTCGGACTCGGAGGTCTCCTGTCCGCACCAGAGTGGTCCGATAGTACGAAGCCACTATTGGCTGCACTCGGCCGAGACATCAGCGGCACGCCGCATTATGTGAATATCGCCAAGATGCCACACGCGCTCGTCGCGGGCGCGACTGGCTCGGGTAAGTCGGTCGCCATTCATGCGCTCATCACTTCCCTCCTCTATCGAAACGGACCAAATCAACTGCGCTTTATCATGATTGACCCGAAGCGCGTTGAGCTCACGGCCTATAACGGCATTCCCCATCTTCTCACTCCTGTCATCACTGATGCGAAAAAAACCATATTCTCGCTCAAATGGGCAGCCAAGGAGATGGAGCGCCGTTACAATATTCTTGAGGCAGAACGCGTACGCGATATTGCCTCTTATCATGCCACTATCTTTGAGCCGGCAAAGGCAAAACAGGTGGACGAGATGCCCGAGGCGCTCCCATATATCATTATCGTCATTGATGAGCTCGCGGATATTATGCACAGCTACCCGCGCGAACTGGAAGCCTCTATAGTTCGTCTCGCACAAATGTCGAGAGCAGTCGGTATTCATTTAGTCCTTTCTACACAACGCCCGTCGGTAAATGTCATCACCGGTCTTATCAAGGCGAATGTGCCGACGCGCATGGCGCTCCAGGTCGCTTCTCAAATAGATTCGCGTACCATCCTAGACGGCTCGGGCGCAGAGACGCTTCTTGGCGCTGGCGACATGCTCTATCTATCAAGTGATATGGCGAAACCTGTACGCATCCAGACGGCGTTTATTAGCGAGAGTGAAGTGAAGAGGGTCGTGGGTTATATAAAGAGTCACAACGCGGGTGACCTCTCCAGCATAGACTTCGGCCAGGGCGGCAATGGCGCGAGCGCAGAACCCAACGATGTCATCGGACTAGTAAATGGCGACTTTGATGATAACATAGACGACACTCTCTACGAAGAAGCGCGCGCTACAGTTGAGGCCGCCGGTCGCGCTTCAACCTCTTATCTACAACGCAAGTTGAAAATCGGCTACTCGCGCGCAGCGCGCCTTATGGATGTCCTTGAAGCGAAGGGTGTCATTGGCCCCTCTGATGGCTCAAAACCACGCGAAGTGCTTACGCGAAATGCATCGGCTCAGAATAGTAACATGGGTGCGGACGAGAGTGAGGAAGAAGTTTTTTAAAGACAGATGACTCGATATTTCATCGGCGCTGTCCTTCTCGTACTTATTGGCTACGGTCTTATAAAAGCATGGCCGCTTATCGCCGGTCCCTCTCTATACATCGTCTCACCTACCGATAACGCCTCGTCCCCGGGCGGCATTGTGGTCGTCAGCGGAAGGGCTGAACGCGCCGCAACGGTGATGCTCAACGGCGCACCGCTCCTCCATGACCAGAACGGCGGATTCTCGTCAACCCTTACCTTTCCGCGCGGAGGGTCTATACTTACCTTCGTAGTCGTCGACCGCTTCGGTAGAACGGTAACTGCAACTCGCGTTATCTATGTTCCGAGATGAGAATTATTTATTTGGAAATTGAAAATTATAAATTATTGACGATATGGCCTTCGGAAAACCAAAAAAAGAAAAAGTGCTTAAGACTGTCTCGGTAACGAGTGCGGACAAAAGCGAGAAACAGAAATCCATTGACCAGGCGCTTAAAGAAATTCGTACAAAGTTCGGCGATGAGGCGATTACCACCTTTGGTGCGGGAGCTCCGCAGAAGATCCCCGTCGTACAAACGGGCTCTATCGGACTGGATGCGGCGCTCGGAGTTGGCGGTGTCCCTCGCGGTCGCATCATTGAAATATTCGGTCCGGAATCTTCTGGTAAGACGACCCTCGCGCTCCATATTGTAGCCGAAGCGCAGAAGGCAGGAGGTATCGCGGCATTTGTGGACGCTGAACACGCGCTTGACCCTGAATATGCGCGTCGTATCGGAGTGAAGCTTCAGGAACTTCTCATTTCTCAACCAGATACCGGAGAACAAGCTCTAGACATCGTTGAATCACTCGTGAGGAGCGGAAATGTGGACATCATCGTAATAGACTCTGTCGCCGCGCTCACTCCAAAAGATGAAATAGAAGGCGAGATGGGCCAACAGCATGTGGGCAAGCAGGCGCGTCTCATGAGCCAGGCACTGCGTAAGCTCACAGCCATAGTGGCGCGAAGCAAAACGATTGTTGTTTTCATCAACCAAATTCGCATGCAGATAGGCGTGATGTTCGGTAATCCGGAGACGACGCCTGGTGGCAAGGCGCTTAAGTTCTACACTTCTGTGCGTCTAGACATTCGCCGCATAGCTTCTATTAAAAAAGGAGAGGAGGTGGTGGGCGGCAGAGTGAGAGTGAAAGTAGTAAAGAATAAGGTCGCCGCGCCGTTTAAGACCACAGAATTTGACCTCCTCTACAACGAGGGAATTAGCCGCGAGGGTGAGCTTATCGCACTCGGCGAGAAATTCGGTCTTGTTGAAAAGGCCGGTGCCACCTACAAATTCGGCGGCGAGAAACTCGCCGTCGGCTACGATGCATCACGCACCTTCCTCCGCGACAACAAAGACACCGCCAAAGAACTCCTCAAACAAATAAAACTAAAACTTTCCGAAAACTAGCCCCGCGATGGAACGAATGTTGAAACAATAAGTCGTGTGGTCATACGAACGAGATAGATGAAAGACACGAACGAGAGAATCGCAAGTATTTGGACGACAAGACGAGTATTGCCAAACGCGGCGATAAAGAAATCCGGTAGACGAACAAAATCGGTAGGAGCGTTTTGAAATACTCGTTCAACCCACACTTCTTTCCCTATTCCCCATAGTGCGAAAACTATTGTTAGTATTGCAAGCGCGCCCGTGGAGATAATAAGACCCAATACACGAATAAGATGAATTCGGCGCATTACAGCACGCTCAATTGGTGATTGTTCATTCATACCGTTGTTCGTCATAAGCTTGTTTAAAAAGTTTTTTCGCGCGATGGACACGAGTCTTTACGGCTGGGATGGAAAGTCGTTCTGATTTCGCGATTTCTTCTTGGCTCTTCCCCTCAATAAACTGCAGCCGCAATATCTTCGCCGCAGTTTCGGGCAGTTTCGCGAGCGCGGCGAGCACTTCGTTACGAATTGATAGGTCTTCAATAAATTCTGCGCGCGCGTCCGATAATGATTCATAATGTTCTGGTTCAAGCTCCGCTCTCTGCCCTCCCTCTTTCCGTCGTGCGACATACCTAGTGTACGCGACGCGATTCAGAATGGTATACGCCCACGAGGAGAAGCTCGCGCCTTCTTGTACAGAATATTTTTCCGCATAGAGATACATCTTTGTAAACGCGTCCTGTACGGCCTCCTCGGCATCTTCTTGAGAGAACAATATCTTGCGTGCGCGGCGCAGAAGTGGCGCTTCATAACGCCTGACGAGAACGGCGAAGAGCTCCGGCTCTTTCTGTGACCGTGCGAGCACTTCGGCGTCAGGAAGGGTACTAAAATCTTCGGTAAAACTTGAAAAACTCATTATGTCTGCTAGCATACACGAATCGCCCTTCTTGGGCACTTTTTATAACGATTTTTATCCGCTCTTAGTTTCAGGACCATGGCCATACTTAGTTACAACGAAATCCTCAAGGGCAGTGTCATAGATTACAACAACGAGCCGTATGAGGTGCTGTCTGCACATATATTTCGTATGCAACAGAGAAAGCCCGTAAATCAAACAAAATTGCGCCATCTCGTATCTGGGAAAGTTGTTGAAATCTCCTTCCACCAAAACGAAACTGTGACAGAGGCCGAAGTAGACAAGATGCAGGCGAATTATTTATATACAAACAGAGGCGAGAGCTGGTTCGCCGAAAAAAATGATGCGAAAAATCGTTTCTCATTTCCAGAAAAAGTTGTGCACGACAAGGTGCAGTGGCTCTCTCCGAACAGTCTTGTTGAAGTATTGACCTATGAAGAAAAACCGATGACTATTAAAATCCCAGTGAAAGTTGAGTTGGAAGTAAAAGATGCTCCACCTGCAGTAAAAGGCAATACTGTCTCCGGCGGCACAAAACTTATTGAACTAGTGACCGGCGCAAAAGTGGATGTTCCACTATTCATCAACACCGGCGACATCGTGCGCATCAACACCGACTCTGGCCTCTATACCGAACGCGTGGAGAAAGCGTAAAGATTACGCAGAGACATACGGGAGGAGTGCCATGTAGCGGGCACGCTTGATGGCCTGCATGATGTCGCGTTGTTTATTCGCAGGGATGCCTGTGCGCTTCTTAGAGAGCATCTTCGCATGCGGATTGGTAAATAATTTCAAATACGCCACATCTTTGTAGTCTATAAATTTTTTAATCTCTATTTCTTCGCGTTCAGATTGGTAGGCCATATCGTTAATAATTTACAATTTCTAATTTTCAATTTTCAAAAAGGGATGTCCTCGGGATTAATCTCTTCGTCCGGATACTTTATCGCTTCGCCGTCATCTTTTGACGCTGACTGTTCTTCTTGTCCAGTGCGCGGAGCGCCAGAACCGGCCTTTCCACCATCAGCTCCGAATTGGAAATTATCAATGACTATTTCAGTACGGTACTGCTTCTTCCCGTCCTCTTTCCCTTCCCACGAGCGCGTCGTTATACGCCCCTCAACGAATATCGGACGGCCTTTCTTGCAGTACTGTGCGATGACTTCTGCGGTGCGGCCGAAAGCGACTATGTTATGGAACTCGGTCGCTTCTTGTTTCGTTCCGCTCTTGTCCTTATAAACACGGTTCGTCGCGAGACCGAAGTTCGCGACATTGCTACCGGACGGTAGCGCCTTTAGCTCCGGGTCGCGGGTGAGATTGCCGTAGAGGAATACTTTGTTTAGGTACATACAAGGTCAGTTAAAAGTATTATACAATGACATGCTCCAGTGCGGCATCCAGCTCGGCTACAGCAACTTCTTCCGGGTTCTCTACTCGTTCCGTCGTTTTTAGGAATATCTCGCGCATCTCGGCCGAGTGCCGGGCGGCGTCCTTAGTCGTGAGCAGGTCAATAAAACGAATGATGGGTTTGTCAGCGCTGGCCGCTGAAATTATTTCCGCATGGTTTTCTGCAGTCGTTTCGTATACAACCCAGGCGAAATATGCCGAATCAAAATCGCGTCGACCTGCCTCACCGGAGTGAGCTTGGCGTGAAATCGTATAAGCTAGCTGAACCTTTTGAGGTTCACCTTCGACAACAACCGCTCCTTTACTCTCAATAAGTCCACGAACCATCTGATACGCTTTCTTCACTTCCTCTATAGGGAGTTCTGGGTCCAAATGGAAACCGAGCTCGTAGACGCGAGCCTCGAGGCCCGCGTCTTCTAGCGCCTCATCAACACGCATCTCTGCGTCCTTATCTTTCGCCATAATGGCACAATCCTATCACGAGAGCTTCGGTAGAGCAAACCCTTCAATGCTTCAGGGTGAATAGGCGCTCGGCGTTCGCGAGGAGGGTGACGCGAACGGTTTCAAGAGATTCATCCTTGATTTCTGCGATTTTAGCTACGACATCTATAACCGCAAGCGGGTCGTTGCGTTCCCCGCGACGGCTGACTGGCGCAACATAGGGAGCATCGGTTTCCGATAGAATGCTCGTGAGCGGGATGGCGCGAATAACGGCGTCGTAGTCGCGCGCGAAAGTGATGACAGCTGTGAACGAAATAGTAAAATCTAGTTTGACTAGTGCTTGTGCTTCTGCCAGACCGCCTACAAAGAAATGGATGTCCCCGCGCAGATTCCCGTCGTGCGCGGCTTTCGCTTCTTTCAAAATTTCTATCAGGTCGTGGTAAGCGTCTTGTGTGCCCTTACTTGGGCGCGCGTGAATGATGAGTGGTTTATCAATTTCAACAGCAAGTACAATATGTTTTTGTAAAACTTCTTTCTGCATGGCCTTCGTAGCTTCAGCGGAGTAGGCTGTTTCGTTAGTAGGCAAGCGGTAGTAGTCCAGTCCGCACTCCCCTATCGCAACGACTTTTGAATGTTTCGTTAGTTCGCGATATGAATTTATATTAAAAAGTTCCTGCCCGACACGGTTCGGGTGCAGACCAACAGAAGCAAACAAGTGCTCATTTTTCTCTACAAGTACAACCGCTTTTTGTGAAGACTCGTGGTCAACGCCAACAATTATCCCAACCACTCCTTCTGTTCGCATTCTTTCTATAAGTTCCGCGCCATCTTCTTTATACTGCTCAAACTGTATATGGCAGTGCGTATCTATATACTTCACCATCATAATCTCGGAAAAAGATTGTCAGGTTTTTTGTTTTGAAGCACCACCTTCTTTATAGTTTCGCTGGTTGCCGGCATGAATGGGTTTAAAAGTCTGCCTATCTGATAGAGCTCGGTGACGAGTTCTGTGATAAGTGCGCGGCCTTTTTCTACATCTTTTTTTATCAGCTTAAATGGTTCTTCACGCGTAATGCGCTCATCAAGCGCTTGTATGCGACCCCACACCAAATCCACCGCACGATTGAATTCAAATGCGTTAAGCATATCCCAATATTCTTGCAAAAATGGGGACTCTTTTGGTCGCGGAATTGGCGCCTCGAGATGAGTCTCCGCGAGCTTCATCACGCGCGCGACGAGGTTACCGAGGCCGTTGGTGAGATTCGCAGTATACGCTTCTTCAAAACGCTTGATAGTGAAATCGCTATCCTCAAAAGGATTTGTGTGTCGTGCGAGGAAGTATCGCAATGCATCGATGCCGTGCTCGTTCGCCACGGAGAGTGGGTCAATGACATTGCCGAGCGTCTTGCTCATTCTCTGCCCCCCACTCATGATAAAGCCGTGGATGAAAATTTGTTTGGAGGTCGGTAGTCCGGCCGACATGAGCATCGCCTGCCACATGGCTGACTGCTGACGCAAGTTATCCTTTCCCGCAATCTGAAGCGCGTTCGGTAACTTCTTCGTGCCCCACCACATCTCAAAATTCTGCTCATCTTCCGGCCACCCGAGCGTTGAAATGTAATTGACCAGTGCATCAAACCACACATACATGACATGCTTGTCGTCATCCGGTACTGGGACTCCCCAAGGCATCTTGCTCTTCAGGCGCGAAATTGAAAAATCCTTTAGCCCCCGTTCTACAAAACTCCGTATCTCGCCTAAGCGCGACTGCGGAACGACAAGATCGGGTCGAGCGGCATATAGGTCTAGGAGTTTTTTCTGATATCCAGACCACTTAAAGAAGTAGTTTTCTTCTTTGATAATCTGAATCTCTAGGCTCGGATGGATAAAGCAATGGCCGTTCACTAGTTCAGTTTCGTCTTTCTCCAACTCGCATCCGACACAGTATTTCATTTCATACTCGCCCTTGTAAATATCGCCGGCCTTGAGACAGCGCCGCCAGAATTCTTGAGCCGCTTTGATGTGGTGTGGGTCGGTGGTACGAATAAAATGGGTATAGCTGAGATTCAGTTTCTCCTTAAGCGCACGAAAGTGTATGGAGTACAAATCGACATAATCCCGTGGAGGTAGGTTGTTATCTAGCGCTTTCTGAAAAATCTTCAAACCGTGCTCATCGGTGCCAGTATTGAAAACCACATCATCTCCCATAAGACGGCGGCCGCGGGCCAAGATATCTGCCTGGATGAACTCAAGTGCGTGGCCCATGTGTGGGTCCGCATTGAGGTACGGTAGCGTGGTCGTGATATAAAAGTTCTTCACATCTGAGAAGTGTGCGCGATGTGGCGCTTGCGCTTGTCAAAATCATTCAGGAACTCCAGCAGAACGGCAGCCATCGGCACAGAGAGAACGGCGCCAAGGAAGCCCGCCAGAGTGTAGCCGGCGATAAGTGCCACAATGACAAGCAAAGGCGGAATGCCGACGATCTTCTTCACTATGAGCGGATAAATAAGATTGGATTCAAATTGATTCACTACGATATAGAGACCAGCGACGATGGCGGCGATAGCAACCCCGCCATCAGAATACCCTACAATGACAGCCGCGACTCCAGAGAGTAAGGAGCCAAAGATGGGAATGATTTCCACCATCGCGGTAAAGACCGCGAGGAGAAGCGCATATGGCACTCCTATGATAAGAAGGCCGAGATACACGAACACGCCGACAATGACCGAGAGTAGTATCTGTCCCTGCATCCAGAGCCCTATTTTCCTCTGCGCTCGCTTCCAGAGGTCAACCGAATATTCCTCATATTTCAACGGCATCACCATGCGAAGAAAGTCATCAACGCCAGTGTCTTGAAGGGCAAAGTAAAATGAGAGGACGACCACCAGTCCAGCCGAAAAAACCCCGCCAAAAAAATTGGTCAGAAGGTGAAGTATGCTGCCAGAGGTCGCCGAAAAAACAGACTGGAGCGAGAGAAGCGTTTGCATGAATGATTGAATTCCATTCTGTCCACTGACGAGACTTGTTGCGCTAGTTATGTTCGCGGGTAGAGAGCTGGATACATTTATTGCATCTAGATATTGCGGCATCGCGGATAGGAATCTGGCGGCGTCCGCAACAATCGGTGGGAAGAAAAAGAAGAGAATGAAAGATAGCAGACCGAAAACGAAGACATACATAAAAAGCGCAGCCACGAATCGTGGGACGCGATACCGAATGCAGAACGCGATACCGGGTTCTATTGCCGAGGCGATGACGATGGCGGTGAGCACAAGAAGCGCTAGGTCGCGCAGAAGCCAGAAGATATATGCCCCAACAATAATAAACAGCGTGGCTATGACGGTTCCCGGCGTGATAGAAACCCGAATTTCCTTATCCATAATTGGTATCCTAGCATATCGTAGACAAAATTGCGGCCGCGACCGCCGACACGAACGATAAGAAAAACCGTCAGTCAAGCCGGTGACCAAGAAATAATCCGGCGTTTGCATATTTGCAGGGGGGGGTAGTATAAACCCGTTAATCAATAAATAGAAAATATCGTAATTATTAATATTTTAATCATGACTTTATGACAAGAGAAGGAATCTTTGGAAAAATCTTCGGCGAGTCATCGCGTGCTGCGGCTGGTTCAGAGTTTGTGGGGGGATCGATAAAAAATATCGGAAGTTTGATTGAACAAACGATTAGCGGTATCAAATCTTCTGAAAGAGATTTTAAACGCCCAGGCGTCTCTATCGGTATCCCTGCTAGTATCAATATAGAAGAATCTATAAGTCGGAGTCTTGCCTACCTAGATAAGAGACTGACAGATTCATTGAAATGGTTAGAAGCGTCACCCGAACAAGACCGTTATAAAAAACTGTGCAGGATAAATTAAAACAAGTCTTGTCTGTATTGGATTTAATCAGAAATTCTGCCAGAGAAAGGACTCCTGAAGAAATAAGGCGAGAACTTAAATCGATAGCGGAGAAGTTGTAAAAACCTAAATAACGCTATAGAACAAGGTTGAACCTTGTAGAAAAGTGCAGTTATTGTATGGCGAAGCGGATGCGGGAGATGACTTCTGGGACGATGAGGCGGTCTTGCTAAGAAAGTTGAAGCATCTTTTTGAGTACTACATCTATCTTTTTTCGCGTTGCTGCATCTACTTTGCCTATTATGTTCACTATTCGACGCTTATCTATAGAACGCATATGAAACATAAGCGCAACGGACTGATTTTCAAGCCCGTTATCTTTCTCGGGCAATATCGCAAGCGTATTTGGGAAACGAAGGGCTTCAATGGTGCTCGTGAGCGGAATGATAATCACAACACTCGGCAATTCTCCTCCTGACACGGCAATTGCAGGTCGTACGCCGCCTTGTTCGCGTCCGGCGCTTACAGTGAGATCGACAATAAGTACATCGCCTTTGTGTATAGCGCGAACAGCACTCATGCGACAGAACGTTCAAACGCTGCCAGATCTGCCGTGCTTGCGTCATCCCACATTCGCAGTTCATCTTTCAAACCTACACTCTTTTTGACTGCGGCAAGATAGAAAAGCACAGCATTGGTCATAATGTCATTTTCCGTCACACCAAAATTGCGTGCAACGCCACGCACGATTTTTCTCAAATTCTTGGGTACAGCAACCGTTTCCATATGCGTATAGTATCAAACTAAAATAAGAGTGTCTACGCAAACGCGGAGCGGATGCGGGAGATGACTTCTGGGACGGTGAGGCGCTCCTGAACACCCGTATCACGATGACGGAGTGTGATTGTATCTTTCAAGTTCGCCTGTCCTGAGGAATTCGAAGGACCGAGAGTGTCAAAGTCTATCGTGATACAGAAGGGTGTGCCGATTTCGTCCTGCCGGCGATAGCGCTTGCCGATGTTCCCGTTATCGTCCCAGGCGATATGTGGATGAATTTTTTGTAGTTCTTTACGGATTTCTTTCGCTTTTGCAACCAATTCCGGTTTATTTTTGAGCAACGGCGAAACCATTGCTTTTATAGGAGCCACTTTTGGAGCGAGCGCGAGATAGGTGCGTGCTTCCCCATTCATTTCGTCTTCTCTGTACGCGCTTACCAAAATGGCGAGGATTGTTCTGTCAACTCCAAGCGACGGCTCTATGACATGCGGGATAAATCTCTCCCCCGTTTCTTCGTCAAGATACGATAGGTCTACGCTTGAAGCGCTCGCGTGCGCAGACAAATCAAAATCGCCCCGGTATGCCAGACCCCAGAGTTCTCTACGGCCGAACGGGAAATCAAATTCAAAATCTATCGTCCGTTTGGAGTAGTGCGCGCGCTCTCCGTCACCGATTTCAAGCTCATGTATAGAGTCTTTCGGTAGACCAATGGTGCGGGCGTACTGGTGCATGAGATTTCTCCATTCCTCAAATGCTTTTCCCCACTCGTTTGGGCGCACAAAATATTCTACTTCCATCTGCTTCAGTTCTCGTAGACGGAAAATGAAATCGCGCGGTGCGATTTCATTTCTAAACGCCTTGCCAATCTGCCCGATGCCGAAAGGCAGTCTTGGATGCATGGAGTCCACGACATTTTTAAAATTTAAGAATATGCCCCCAGCCGTTTCTGGGCGAAAATAGGTTATATTCGCCTCTTCTCCGGCGCCGACAGATGTCTTAAACATTGTATTGAACATCTTTCCATCCGCCGTTGGGTCGGCAAATCCAGTAACATGTCCGGACGCTTCCCACGCTTTTGGATTCATCAGAATCGCGGCATCCAAAGAATACATATCATCTCGCGAATCAATAAACGACTGCCACCATATTTCTTTTATATTGTGCTGGAGCAACACGCCCAAAGGGCCGTAGTCATAGGTCCCTGCGAGTCCGCCGTAAATCTCGGAACCGGGAAATATAAAGCCGCGGCGCTTGGCGAGAGAGACAATCTTTTCCATCAAGTTTGCATTCATCATGGGAACGATTATTGCACAATCGCACTGGCGGCGATATACCCAGGGTCCCCTTTGGTCTCTGTTGTTGATGGTTCGGTGGACGCGCTTATCTGCACCCCAGCGAAGCGGTCATAGCCAGAGAAAGATATTCCATTCGTAAGTGCGGGTGCCTCCCCTTTCTGCGAAGTTGATGGTGTGATGGAGACCTGAAAAGTTCCTTGAGCGCTCACACCTTGAGCGATATCGCCAACATTCCACGAAACTGTGTGCGAGGCGCTGTCATATGAAAAAGAGCCAGAACCCGCCGTGAGACCGGTATATGAAATATAGTTCGGCAAGGTCGCGTTTACTACACCATCGGCGATCGCGCTTCCCGTGTTCCGCACATTCCATTGAATTGTATATGTCGTCGCCACATTTGCACGGGGGGGAATGGGCCCGGTGTTTTTTAAAAGCCCCGAGCTGTGGAGCGTGGATGACGACAAAACAGCAGATGTCGCGACCTTCACTGTTCTAACATTAGAAGCGCTCACCTCTTCTGGCACATTGCTTTGCCCGACTCGCGTACCAGACACAGAGGTCGCAAGAATTACAGTCGGCGCGGGAGCAAGCGCCACAGAAGGTAAAGTTGAGAACGAGAATGAACCGATACCGGAAGCTCCCGGCGCAAGAGTCGCGAGAGAAGGGTCTGTGTCCCTGCTGAAGACAATCGTGCGGTCTGCAGAGCGATAGAAACCATTTTCTGTACGAATGCTGTCATAGTCAACGGCCGAGCCCGACAAAGTGATAGAAATCATCGCGTTCGTAACGCTCGTCGAGAGCGTATTGGCATACGAAATCGTAACATTCTGAGAACTCCCCGGATTAACAACAATATTTGGGATCGTGTCACCGTTGAGCGCGAGGGTCGTGGTAATGAAAGGCGCGGCGATAGTTATGGTCGCATCCTGAGTCATATAGGAAACGGCGAGAGTTTGGTCACTCGCGGTCTTTGATGTGCCGACGGTGAAATGAAAAACGCGCTGTTCGTTATCCTGTCCGATTAGTGTTCCGGTTAGTATTATCGTTTTGCTCTCACCCGGCTGTAGAGTCCCAATGAGGAAGTTTGAGCCACTCATTGGCAATGAGGAACCACTCGTCACAAAACCGAACGGAAATGCGCTGGTGAGGACGACATTGTTGAGCGATATCGTCGCATTTGAGCGGACGGTGAGAGAGAGTGTGAGGAGCTTCCCCGACACGGTCTCGGAGAGGGTGTCAACTGATACAGAAAGAGGAGTTGAAGAAATTGCGAGTGCGTATGAAGTTTTTTTAACAAAAACGGTCTTAGAGCCGCCAGTCCCAAAAGAAAAAGAAGCGGGCAAGATTAGCGCCTGCCCCGCCCCGCCGAAGATGATTGCTTTTATTGACCGTGTTACCGTCGCGCCGCTCGCGAGCGGACCCAGATTTTCTGTGTAGCGCGGATATGAGCTCAGCTTACCATCCGCGCTCTTGGTGCCATTCGGGAAAGTAATCTCTATCGTTGCATTCTCAATCGAGACCGGATTCCTATTTGTAATGGTAAGCGAGAGCGGGACAATGTCGCCACCGGCGATTGTTGTTGGCCCCTGTACATCTATGGTGATTTTATCTACAGAGACCGAATTGCCGCCGAAATAGAAAAAGTAGCCGGCTGCACCGAGCGCCACAATGAAGAACGCGAACGCCGCAATGAAAAACATCCCCGCGAGACGCACGCGCCGTATCCCTCGATGCTCGGGAATGTTCTTAAGAGGAGTCTCTTCCCACTCGTGCGGCAACGCCCGTCCATCCGAAGACACGAGCGAGGGGCGGCCCTGCATAGAGTCCATAGGCTTGTATAAACGCTCGCGCGCTTTTTCTAGCGAACCAACATCATCTTCTGGACGCGGTGGCATCAGTATCAGTATACAAGAATTTAAAGGCCCGAGGCGGATATTCCGTTGTTGATGCGGGTGATGTAGCTCGTACGATTTTTTAGGATTTCGGCGAGGAATGGCAGAGTAAATGTGGATGGCCCCCCGGGAATTTCACCGCCATCCAACCCAAGCACGGCAAGGATGTGCAACACAGCGAGTATTTCCAGGGCTTCGTGAGCATTTTCTGGAAGAGTGGTAAGCGCGTCAAAAAACCCCCTAAGTATTGGAAGGGGACCCGGGTCGTGCATCTCTCCGGCGACGAGGCGCAATACGAGAGTTGAAACGCGAGCGGCCCTCGTACGCGGCTCGGCTCTGTCGAGCCGCGTGAACCAATTTTCTACGAGAATCGCGCCTGCGACTCTCCAGCTTTCTTTCCCTCGCACGAGTATGACATCGCTCTCGGCAAATGTCGCGAGCGCGGCGGCGAGCTTCGCGCCGGGTTTGCGAAGCCCCTGCGCTCGCGCGCGTACCAAACCCAACTCCGGTGTCAAAATCGTGACAAACATATTCGCTTCTCCGAGCGGAGAACGCGAGAGTACAATGCCGCGTGTCTCGTACTTATGCCGCATCGCGAATAATATCAAAACGCACGGTGCCGGTTGAAAGAGTCGCCGAATATTTTCCATCCGCGCGCACTTCAACACGCACTTTATCTCTCGGCGAGAGCCCTTCTGTCTTTCTCGCTTCGGCGACAGCACGCGCGAGCTCTCTCTCATCTCCCTCTTTAATCAGCTCCGGCGTGAGTGCTATATCTAACGCAAGCTCTTTCCCCACGACCACTTTTTTCACATTCACTTCTTCTGCGAGAATAACCGCCAATTCGTCACTAATCCTTTCAGGAACCGTCAGACTCGCGAGCGGCTGGCGCACTTTAACATTCGCTTTTTGACGCAGTTGGAGCGCTTGTGACGCAAGAGCGCGGACTTTTTGCATTTCTAAAATCAACTTCTTGTCAGAATCACCGAAAAGCTTCCAACTCTTTTTTATCTTAGGCCAGTCCGCGAGATGTACGCTTATTGGGTCAGTATCATTTTTTACTTTCAAATATATTTCCTCTGCGATAAAGGGCGCGAAGGGGGCGAGGAGGAGAGCACTTGTGCGAAGCGTTTCGCGTAAAGTTTCTATCGCGGCTGTATCGCCTTCACGCGCGCGATCGCGGATACGCCTCACGAACCACTGCGACAAATCTTCACAGAGCCCAGCGACGGCGCGCGTCGCTTCAAACGGTCTGTATTTGTCCATCGCCTCTGTCACCTCGCGCACAGTCTCGTCAGTCCGCGCCTGCATCCAACGGTCAAGTTCAGACTTAACCGTTGTCCCGAGCGAAGCCGAGGGACTCACGCCTTTGAAAATATCGTAAAACTTGGCGCTATTTTCAAACCACGAGAGCACCTTCGCGGCTTCTTTTACGGTTTTGTCATCATAATTTTTTGAATCGCCCGCCTGCGTCACGCTGTACATCCAGAACCGTATGGCATCAACGCCCCATTTCTCTATCTCTACCCACGGATCAACAACATTCCCTTTTGACTTACTCATCTTCTGTCCATCTGCATCAAGCAGGTGGCCGAGTGAGATGGCGTTTTTATAAGGGGCGCCACGCCCCACGAGCGTCCCAATCGCTAAAAGCGTATAGAACCACCCGCGCGTCTGGTCAATCGCTTCGCAGATGAAATCGGCCGGATATTCTATTTTCTTAAAAAAACTTTCCAGTGATTCGCCTCCTCTCTCCTTTACCGCCTGTGCGAACGGCATCGCGCCGGAGTCAAACCATACATCCATAACCTCCGTCACCCTTCGCAATTCCGTTCCCTTTTCTGACACCAAAACGATGTCATCAATATACGGTCGATGTAGGTCAAGCTCATAGTCCTCATTGTGCGGAAGCGGTACGAAATTGAACTGCAATACGGTAGCGGTCTGAAAGTCGGTATTGTTAATTATCTCTTTCGATTGTACATTGTCTGCTCCCGCAGTGATCGCGGAGAACGATTCCAAACCGACACCGTGCGTAACTATCAGGATGTTTTCGTCGACAAGTATATTGTCTAGTTCATATATGAAGCTGCCAAAACGCCGTTTCGCATCGAGATAACTCTCACCGCTCGGAACATGGTGCTCGAATGAGTTTTTCTCGCGAAACGCGAGAAATTCCTTGAGTGCGTCCTTACCGTCAAGCTCTCCAAATTTGAATTCTCGTAGGCGGTCGTCATACTTTATTGCTCCTTTCGGAATTCCGAGCGCGCTGGCGACCTGCTCAGCAGTCTCTCTAGTGCGCAGGAGCGGCGAGGCGTAGATTTTGGTAATCTTTTTTGTTTTGATCTTCTCAATCCTTGTCGCAATCTGTGCGCGACCGTTTTTTGTGAGACCGTTTGTGGTAATACCGTCCGAATCGAGTCTGTTTCTTGCATTATTTTCCGCCTCGCCGTGGCGCATTACGAAATATTTATTGCCAGATTTTTTTGTGTGTTTTTTGAGTTCATCTACCGAGCCAACGACGAGTCGCTCACTACCATCGGCGCTCTGCCAAACTGGCAGTGGCGTGCCCCAATACCGCTCGCGGCTTATCGCCCAATCTTTAGCATTTGCAAGCCACTCGCCCATGCGCCCGTCGCGAATGTATGCCGGTTCCCAATGAATTTTTTTATTCTCTGCGACAAGCTTCTCTCGCAAGTCGCTCATGCGGATGTACCACGAGTCGCGCGCGTAGTAGATAAGTCGCGTCTTACAGCGCCAACAAAATGGATAGGTGTGCGTGTGCGATTCTTTTTTGAAAAATAGGCCTCGCGACTGCAAATCTTTCGATATTTCAACCGAAGTTTCTTCTTCAACGACCGGATGATTCTCAAGAAAGCCAGTTCCCTCAATAAACTTTCCTTCCGGGTTTACTAGATGCACTTTTGGCAATCCTATTTTGTTCCCAAGTTCAAAATCTTCTTGTCCGTACATTACCGCCGTGTGCACTATGCCTGTACCGTCTTCGGTGGTGACAAAGTCGGCAGCGTACACCTGAAATGCCTTATCAAATTTTTGTTTTTCACTTTCTTGCGCAAGGTTTTTTGCAAAGTCGTAGAGTGGTTTATACTTTTTGCCAATCAAATCACGGCCATACAGCGTTGCAAGAACTTGGGGAGCAAATGGTCTGGCCGAGTCTGCGAGGAGACCCGAGGACCTTTGCGAAGCAAGTTGTTGCAACGCTGTTTTTTTTGCAAGAATCACACGCTCACCATCGTGTTCATATACTCCATATTCGATATTTTCACCAACAGCTAGGGCCACATTCCCAGGCAGAGTCCACGGCGTCGTCGTCCACGCGAGTAAATATGTCCCCGGCTCGTCTATGAGTTCAAACTTCGCGGTAATGGCTATGTCTTTTACATTCTGATATCCCTGCGCGAGCTCGTGTGAAGAGAGCGAAGTGCCGCATCTAGGGCACCAAGGCACGACTTTATAATCTTTATATAGTCGGCCATCCTTCGCAGTCTTCGCGAGAAGATGCCAGAGCACTTCCATATACGACGAATCCAGTGTGAAGTACGCCTTGGTGTCGTCAACCCAGAAACCGATTCGTTTGGTGAACTTCGCCCATTCATCTATATATTTAAAGACACTTTCTCTGCATTTCTTATTAAACGCGGCAATGCCATACTTCTCTATATCTTTTTTGCCCGAGAATCCAAGTTCCTTCTCCACTTGAATTTCTACCGGAAGACCGTGGGTGTCCCAGCCAGCGCGGCGGCGCACGCGATATCCGCGCATTGTCTTATAGCGCGGAATAGCATCTTTAAATGCTCGACTTTCTAGATGATGAATGCCTGGCTTGCCGTTAGCCGTTGGCGGGCCCTCATAAAATATGAAATCACCCTTCGGAGACTTCTTCGCGAGCGACTTTTCAAAGATATGCTCGCGCTCCCAAAAAGCAAGAACTTTCCCCTCTCTCTTCGCAGCCTCTGACTTCTCTGGTATCTCTGCCATATCTATATTCTAGCGTTTACATCATAAAAAGCGAATTCTCTATCATTTAGAGCCTCTGTTCCATAATTTTATAAACCACTGACCGATGCGCTATGGCAAATATTTTTACCCGTGCTACTTCAATGCGAAAGACGACTCTATAATCGCCCACCCGCAATTTACGATAGCCTCTGAATGATCTGCGCAGTGGTCTGCCGTATACATCGGGGTGCGTAGTTAATTTTTCTTCAATGGCCGATTCTATTTTATCTCTCCACATTTCAGCAATTCGCGGGATGTCCTCATGCGTAACTGCCAATTGATACACTATTTCAAACTCTACCGCCATGCGAGAGCATGCGATACAAACTTTGCCCGCGGCGTATCGCGCCTAGCCGCAAGCGCGTCGAGTACCTGGTCCTCTTCAATTTCAAGAGCGAGGGAGAGGAGGTGTGCAACCTTTGTTGCCGTCGGCACGCGATCGCGCCTCGCGAGCGATGTTACCGCCGCATCAACTTCTTTTGTCACGCTGATATTTATTCTCTTCTTGTCTTTAGTAATCATACTGTTCCAAAAGTGTATCACCTGTAATTATGGTGGTCAATCACATCTTCTCTGGTGTGGGGATGCCGAGGAGGGTGAGGCCGTTGGTCATTGTGGAGACGAAGGCGCGGGCGACGAGGAGTTTGTGCGCTTCGTTGTCGCCGCCGATGATGCGCTCCTGCGCATAAAAAGAATTCCACTCGCTTGCAAGTTCAGTAAGGTAATTCACGAGCAAGTTTGGCGCGAGCTCGCGCGCCGCGCGCGCTACGACTTCAGGGAAATGGATAATCAGCCGTTCAAGTGCATATGGGGTTTTTGGAATTTCGTTTGGTGCTTGATGCTTGGTGCTTGGTGCTTTCGCGACAACAGATTTGGCGCGAACAAGTGCGTACTGCAAATATGGTCCAGAATCGCCCTCAAGCGAGAGTGATTTTTCTTCGTCAAAAATAATGTCAGAGCCCGGCGACTGGCGCAGAATCATATATTTAATCGCACCGACAGCGACTTGTTCTGCGATGAGCGGGTCACTGTTTTTTAACAGAGCTTTTTCAATCACTTCTTTTATAAACTCCCCCGCCGTGATTACATTTCCTTCGCGTGAAGACATTTTCCCCGAAGCAAGTTTTAAGAATCCTGTCGCTACATGTACTGTCTTTGCGGCGAGTAGCGGCGCGAGCTCTGCGAGCGCCGCGAAAATGGTCTTGAAACGACCCGTCTGCTCGTTTCCCGTGACTATTATTACTTTATCTGAAGGCCATCTCTCTTCTTTCAGAAATGCCAGCCCGATATCTTTCGTCTCATATGTGGGAGTCCCGTGCGAAGTGATGAATACCATTGTGTGCACTCCTTTTTTTTCTCCATTATAGATAATCGCGCCATCGCTTTTTTCAAAAATATTCTTGTTGAGTCCATCGTTTACGACACGCAAGCCGGTTTCAGTCGTGTCACTGTCAAAAAATTCAAAATCGAAGTGCGTACCGAGCAGTTTCCAAATACGACGGAATTCTTCCATAGAGACATCGCGACCCTTCCTCCAAAGCTCCATCAATTCTTTATCAGTGCCCGCATATACCGCCTGATTAAGCGCATCTATTTTTTCTTTTGCTTTTTCGTCACTTTCATACGCATTTGAGGCCTTTGTATATGCTTCTCCAATTTCTTGCGCAGTTGTCGGCTCATTGATATTTTTTTTGCGCAACCCCCAGAGCGCCTTCGCGACATTGGGGCCTATGTCGCCGCCGAATGTATCGCGTGCAACCTGTGCGCCAGAGTTTTCTACCAAACGCGACAACGATTCCCCAACAATAGTTCCGACTAGGTGACCTATGTGCATTTCTTTAAACGCATTCGGATTTGAATACTCGATCATCACTCTGCTTACTGCTTGCTGCTTACTGCTTGCTGGTCTGCCCCACTCTGACCCTTGCGCATTCGCTTCTGAAATAGCTAGTGAGACGGCGGAATGTGAGAGTGTGATGTTTACGAATCCCTTTCCCGCCACTTCGATTTTTGATGCGGTATCGCCAAGCTCGCCACGAATCGCCTCCACCGCCGACTCCGCCTTCTCCGGTCCCACAAAAACGGCATAATCGCCGAAACCTAGGCTAGGCGGTCGCCGAATAACCACATTTCCCCCCAACGCCTTTTGTATCCGTTCTTCCATGTATGCAGTATAACTATTAAAATTAAACCCCGCGACTAGCGCGAGGCTTGAGTTCACCACCTCCTTTCAGAATTTAGTTCGCGGAGCTCGGGTTTATGACCGGCGAAGCGTAGACAACAGGGTTCAATTCTCCGTTTCTTTCTTTCTTTTTTCCTTCATCGCCGCGATTCCCTTCATCTGATGTGGAAGATTTCAACCCCGCTCGTTTTCAGCATTTCTGCTCCTTCTCCAACAGAATGCAGAGTTCCTTGTTCATAATAGAGGCGTTTGATTCCTGTGTACGAGAAAAGGTTCGCGCACACTACGCATGGGAACGATCTTACATAGAGGTCACAGTTTCTCGTCACCATTCCCCTGTGTGCGGCCGTACCGATGATCCCAGCTCCAGTATGGCGTGGTCCGACTTTTATGCACTGAGCAGACCCGAAGATTCGATGGTCGTCATCGAGCGACGGCAGTTGCTGAAAGGCGGCGAGAAGAATTCGTCCTTCCATGATAAGAAGCGTGTGAATTTGTTGCTGTAGGTCAGCGAGTTTGAGCATGGTGTCCGAACTCACGAAGTCGCTAAATTTCGCTGTTTTTTGTCCAGTAGCCAAAACTTTTCGTTGTTTCAGTGTTTGGTTCATGATTTTTCCCTAACATTGGTACGGCTGATGAAAACAACTTAAGACTCCACGAGTACTTTACGCGCCAGAAGCGCGAAAAGCAAGAAAGGCGTATAATCCCCGCAATGGCGCTATCCGACAAAAAGATTTTGGAACAGATGAAGAAGGGCACAATAGTCATTGAGCCCTTCAAACGCGAGAATCTCGGCACATCCAGTTATGATGTCACCCTTGGCGAATGGTTCTTCCGCGAACAACCGACGAAATATAATCACAGCATCTACAACATTTGGAGCAAGAAGCACACGGAACATGTGTGGGGCGCAGATAAGGTGGAGCGCGCGGTCAAAGCGAAAGAAGCTTTTAAAAAATACAACTTCAAGTGGGAGGGTATCAGTCCGAACGACAAAGTCATTATGCTCCGCCCGGGAGAAACTATTCTCGCCCACACAAATGAGTTCATTGGCGGTCGCTACTCAGTGACAACTGACATGAAGGCGCGGTCCTCAATGGGCCGTAATTTTATAGAAACCTGTAAGTGCGCCGGCTGGGGCGATGTCGGCTATGTGAATCGTTGGACGATGGAAATAACGAACAACTCAAGAAACTACATCATCCCGCTTGTTGTCGGGCGGCGCATCGCGCAGATTATTTTCTTTGAGACTGGCCCCATCATCGGGTCTGATTATACGAAAAGCGGCAAGTACCAGTCATCTACAAACATTACAAAATTAAAGAAGTCTTGGAAACCAGAGCTGATGCTCCCGCGCCTCTACCTAGACCGCGACATCAAGAAAAAGAAATAAATAAAAACAGCGGGACTACTTCGTCCCGCCGTTCCATATCCCCCACTTTTTCATTTGTTCTGCGATTTGTCGTGTGACCAGTTTTTCCGGAGCGTTAGCGTCAATAACGATTCCACGGCCATTGTCGTTGTAATGTTCGAGGTAACCTTGTCGGACGCGATCGTGGAACGCATACAATTCTGCATCGAAGCGTGTTTTCCCATCGTTACGCCCTTCAACACGCTTTAGTCCGATTTCGGGAGAAACATCAAGCAAGATGCAGTGGGGCGATTCAATGTCGCCCAAAACTTGTTTCGAAATCTCCTCAAGGAAAGGCATCAAGTGCGGGCGTTCACGGCCATATATCTGATACGCAATAGTCGAGAGGCCGAAACGATTTGAGATCACCAGTTTCCCAGCATTAAGTGCCGGTCGTATGACTGTTCGCACAAGTTCGGCGCGTGCGGCGAGGAAAATAAGCATTTCGGTCTCGGGCTGCATTTCTGTACTGAGAACAATACTGCGTAATTTCTCGCCGACAACCGTTCCGCCCGGTTCGCGCGTAAAAACGGTACGCTCCGTGTCAAGTCTTTTCTTGAGCAGCGCGATCTGAGTATCTTTCCCAGACCCTTCGCCGCCTTCAAGGATCATAAATGGCATACAAAACTCCTTCCTTGTTGTTTGCTGCCCCGAGAAGAACACTACGCGCGCACAGTATAAAAAGCAAATCGACATGTACAAAAAGAAAACGGCGACCGAAGTCGCCGCGAAATGTTGTTGTTTGTTACCGGAGTCAAAGCAGTGTTGCTTTGATACGCCCCTGATGTTCATAACCGACAAGTTTGATGTCATCCATGCCGAAGGTGTCGATGTTTTTGACTACCGGATTTAGCCATAGCTTTGGGGCCGAACTGGTATCGCGCGCCAGTTGTGTCCGAACCTGTTTCAGATGTGCAGTGTAGATGTGACAGTCGTTGAGCGTGATAATGAGCTCGTCCGCAATCATATCGACACATTGCGCGACCATATGCAGAAGCAGCGCGTATGACGCAATGTTGAACGGCACGCCGAGGAACATATCACACGACCGCTGATCCATAGCAATGCTTAGATAGAGCTTCCCATCTTTCCTGCGAGAATGACGCGCAAAGAACTGCATCTTCATGTGGCACGGTGGCAAGCACATATCGCCTACCTTGAGCGGATTCCATGCCGTGATGACATGATAACGACTGAACGGATCTTTTTTGAGAGAGGTAATTACTTCTGTCAGTTGATCTTTTCCTTCGCCATTGTAATTCCGCCACTGCGAACCATAGATCACGCCACAATCACCGGGAAACAAGGCCTTGCCGTTATCAGCGAACCTTTTCTGATCGTGAGACCACATAGGATTGTCCGCATCCTCGGGGAGCCCCATCAACTGATTGAGTCGATCGATGGACAGGCGATACGGAATTGGCGAATCTTTGCCGGCTTCAATGAACCATATGAGCTCCGCCACCACTGATTTGAAAGCGAGCTGTTTCGTAGATGGTGCAGGAAAGCCACCAATCATCTGAAAACGCATCTGCTCTGCGAATATTGCCCGTGTGGTTCCATTTCGAGTTTTTCTCATGTCACCACGCATGAGGGTGTCGTGGAGAACGCTGAGATATTCTGCTTCATTGAGATTATTCCTCCACTTCCCCAACACAATCTCCTTCATGTTGAATCCTCCAAAAAAATGATCAAATGCCCGAGCGAACTGTACGCGCAGGAAGCACAAAAAGCAAACTTTTATTTCACCTCCATTCCTTACAGGAACTGTACACCTTGTGGATATTTTTAATCGCTTCGCTCTAAAACTATCTCATAAGGTCGATTGATGTTTCCTATTTTGTCACATCAATCCCCATGCTTCGGGCAGTGCCCGCGATGATGCGCGCGGCGGCCTCTTTACTATTCGCCCGCAGGTCAGGCATCTTCTCCTCAACTATTGTTGCGATTTGTGCCGGAGTGAGCGTGCCCACCTTCTCCTCCTTCGCCTTGCCGGATCCCTTCTCTATACCGAGCGCCTTGAGAATCAGGCGCGATGCCGGTGGATTCTTCATTATAAAAGTGAACGAACGGTCGTCGTAGACCGAGAGTTCTATCGGAATAATCGTCCCCTTCTTGTCCTGCGTCGCGGCATTAAACTGCGTTACGAACTGGCCGATGTTCACGCCGGCGGGTCCGAGGGCTGTGCCTACCGGAGGCGCTGGCGTAGCCGCCCCGCCGGGGATTTGAAGTTTTATTTTTTTAACTACCGTAGCCATAACAAGAGGATTTTACACTAATAATTTCTAATTTACAATTTTCAATTTCCATTGAATTTTCAATGAGTTAATTTTCAATTAATACATTGGAACACTGGACATTGATTGAAAATTGCAAAATTGATAATTGAAAATTCTTTTACAATTTCCTAATTTGGAGAAAATCTAGTTCTACTGGAGTTTCGCGACCGAACATGGAGACCATCACCTTCACCTTTCCGCGGTCCTCGTCTATCTCGCCCACCTTACCTTCCAAGTCCTTAAACGGGCCGTCGGCGATAACAACAGCATCGTCCTTCACGAGGTCTATGCGATGTTTCGGCGCCTCTGCCGTCATTCGCTTCATCAGCGTCGCCACTTCGGATTCTTCCATCGGGACAGGGGTGTTGCCGCTACCGACGAAGCCGGTAACGCGCGGAGTGTTCCTCACCACGAACCACGAATCGTCGTCCACAATCATCCGCACGAGGATGTAACCCGGATAGATTTTTTCTTCTTCAACAACGCGCTTCCCGCTCTTCACGCGAATTTTTTTCTCGGTCGGGACGATGACCTTAAATATTTTCCCCTCCATGCCGAGCGACTCTATGCGCTGTTTCAAGTTGCGTTCAACGGCGTTCTCGTAGCCGGCGTAGGTGTGGATGGTGTACCAGCGAGCATCCTCTTCGCGCAGAACAACTTCGTCGCGAATTTCCCTGCGCTCTACCGGTGCGATGTCTGCCATCTGTTGTACTTCGTCATCGTGCTGTATTTCGTTTTCATTCATAAATAAGAATTACCCGCCTATGATGCTTCTCACGACCGAACCGAAGAAATAATCAAAGAAGCCGACGAGGAACGCTATCGCGAGCGCGATGCCAATTACGACGAGAGTGTGCGCGAGCGCGGTCCGATTCGTCGGCCAGACGATATGTGTGAACTCTTCACGAACATGCTTTAGATAAGTGAGGGGTGAAGTCATGGCAAAATTGTGTTCGGTAAATAAAAAAGCCCTGCGGGCTCTCTATAAATAGGAGCATACTACGGCGCACAATCCGCGTCAATACTCGCCAGCGATGATGCATCGCCTAGCGAATCTCGTAGGTGATAGAGACGGAGGCGCTGTATGTGTTCTCGCCAGCCGGTATATCAGGGGTGGCGTACTTAGATTCGGCGACCGCAGAGCCAAGCCCGTACATCATAGGGTACGGATAGCCGCCGGAGGATTCAGAGAAGTTCACAATCTTGCCAAGCTTTACTCCAAGTTGTTTGGCGAGGAGGTCTGCCTGTGCCTTCGCTTTATTTATAGCGTCAGAGCGCGCGGCACTGTAGCCGGCGGTGGAGTCGTCAAGGGCGAATGCGGGGCCATTTACATTCTGCACTTCCAGCTTCCCGAGCCCGCCGAGCAATTCGCCAACCTTGGAGAGGTCGCGCATCGTCACTTGAATCGTTTCAGAAACTTGGTAGCCGATAATCTTCGGCGTGCTATCGCTATAAACTGGGCATATCATTCCAGGCTGACATGGATTCGGATACGCGTATTGCGGAGAAATGTTGTATGAGAGCGTCTTTATATCTTTTTCAGCCACGCCTTGCTCTTTTACATATTCAACTGCCGCATTCGCCTGCTTGGTCGTCGCGGCTTGCGCGTCAGAAACTGTCTTCGCAGTGTTCTGGACAGAGAACGAGACGCGCGCGACATCCGGCGGCATAGTCGCTTGACCATCGCCCTGTACGGTAATCGTATCGGTGGCAGGCACGCTCGGACGGCCGAAGTTAGATGCGATATTAATGGTCTCGACGAGCAGGAAGAGTGCGAGAATGGTGAGTGCTCCGGTAACCGCCACGCGCACAGCACCGTTGTCAAAGATTTCGTAGAGTGAGTTGTTCATGGCAAAATTCTGATTATTAATTAGATACTGGTAGTATAACGCAAACTCGTCCTTATTTGGGGCGGCTATCGGGAATTGAACCCGAATTGAGAGCTCCACAAGCTCCAGTGTTAACCGTTACACCATAGCCGCCATGCTTGCCTCGCCGTAGTTTTAACGCAGGCGGGCACAGATTTTTTATAACACAAATTCTGAAGACGCGCCTTAATAATGCGGGGTTTCTTCTGCAACGCCGGCCTGGTGGTTGGCGAGACGCGCGAGCGCGAAGAGGAGCGAGGAGAGGCGGTTCATATACGCCATGGTCTCTGGGGATAATTCGCGCAGATGCATTTCTTTAACTGCAATAACTCGCCGCTCGGCCCGTCGCGCGAGCGTCCGCGCGACATCTAGGAGCGCAGAGAGCTCTGTACCGCCAGCAATAGAAAACCCTCCCAACTTGGGTATCTCTTTTTCTATATCGTTCACGAGCTTCTCAATTTTTGAAACGACGCTTTTCCTTACTTTTTTATCCGCGCCCGCGACTTCTGCTTGAATTATAAAAAGTGTTTCCTGCGCTTCGCGCAAAGTGCCGCCGATTCTCGGAGAATCGGCGGCACACATTTTTACAAACCCAATAAAAGCATTTAGCTCATCCAAAGCGCCAAGCGCCTCCGGCAGTTCAGACGATTTGGATATCCGTTGTTGATTACAGCCGAACGCCGTCGTCGTCCCTCCGTCCCCCTTACCGGTGTAGAGCATATAAAATCATTATATAGCAACAAAAAAGGCCGAGCGTGTAGCGCTCGGCCCTTCTCTTCATCGTTAGTCCGGTACAAATACCGGCAGGTCCGGCAACGCTGCTGGCGGTGACGCTGACGCTGCTGGCGGTGACGCTGACGCTGCTGGCGTTGTCCT
>Ga0209542_10001939_pt1 | contig 47550 bp, 49 predicted proteins | sample RifCSPhighO2_01_FD_184028 | JGI IMG/M metagenome (GOLD analysis project Ga0209542, IMG submission 184028) | Soil microbial communities from Rifle, Colorado - Rifle CSP2_plank highO2_0.1 (SPAdes) (version 2) | ecosystem: Environmental > Terrestrial > Deep subsurface > Rock core/Sediment ...
AATTGCTTTCCCATAAAATGATCAAACGGCCCATCAGTGTGCCACAAATCATTTGAGTACGGAAGCTCATAGCGCACCCATTTTCTTGGCTTCTGCTTTTTTGGATTAGCAACATGCCATTTCTAATCAGCACTTTTTCTATTTGCCTATGACTAATCGCAAATCCTTTTTGTTTAAGGATTTGCTCAATTCTGCCAGGTCCGTAACCAAAGCATTTTCTTAAGCCCAGAATGATGATAACTGCATTCTGATTAAGTATTGTTTCAGAACGACCGGCTTTATGGTCATTTAAACAACATCAAAAGAGGACACTTCGCTCTTTTTCGAAACCTTTATATACTACCTGCCAATAACAACTAATAGTATTAAGTTGGCCGAAGCAGAGGGTATAAACTACTATTTCTGTTTCAATAATTTAGTATTTTAAAAATTAGAACTATTAAATAGTTTGGAGAATTAAAATGTTTGAACAATTAAATGTAAGCGTTGCTGTGATAGCTGCTTTAAAAGAGCAGGGGATTACTGAACCAATGAGTATACAGGAAAAAACTATTCCTTCGATTTATCAGGGAAAAGACGTAGTAGGCATTTCCAGAACCGGGTCCGGTAAAACTCTGGCTTTTGCTGTCCCTTTGCTTGATAAAGCAGTAAAAGGGCAAGGCGTGCAGTCGCTGATTTTAGCGCCTACCAGGGAATTAGCTAACCAGATTTCCAACGAAATGCGCAAATGGAGCAAGAATTTAAAGTTAAGCATCGCTACGGTATTTGGCGGTGTTGGTTTTGAGCCGCAGGTTGATGCTATCGAAGAAGCAGAAATTGTGGTGGGCACGCCTGGTCGGATTTTAGATCATCTAGGCCGAAACAGCCTTAAATTATCTAGATTAAAAAGCCTGGTTTTAGATGAGGCAGACAAAATGGTGGAAATGGGATTCATTGAAGATATTGAAAGAATCCTCCGCCAGTCTAATCCTGAAAAGCAGATTATTCTCTTTGGGGCAACCATTTCCAATGAGATAGATTACCTTAAAGATAAATACATGGACGATGTAGTAACCATGGAAGATGAATTGCAGGTTAAAAAAGACTTGTTAAAACAATATTATTACAATTGCCAGCTGCATGAAAAGTTTTCTCTGTTAGTTCATTTACTAAAAAAAGAGAAAACTGGCCGGGTAATTATCTTTTGCTCTAAGATTTCCACGGTAGATTTGCTGCATCGAAATCTAAAAAACCAGGGAATTAAGTGTGAAACTATCCATGGCCGAATGAGCCAGAACAAACGGCTACTGGCCATTGACAGATTTAACAAGGATAAGAATGAAATCTTAATTGCTTCCGCTGTTGCCTCTCGAGGCTTGGATATTCAGGATGTTACTCATGTGTTTAACTATGATTTAGCTAAAGATCCGCAGGAGTACATTCACAGAATTGGCCGAACCGCTCGTGCTGGAGAGTCAGGAAAAGCGATCACTTTGTTAGCCCGGCCGGACTTTGAGGCTTTTGAAGCTATCCTAAAGCGATATCCGGTCGAAGTGGAAGAAATACCCCCCGAACCATTTGCCAAGTTAAGATTTGAAGTGCAGAGAAATAACAGCTTTAGAACGGATCATCAGAGATCGTTCAGAAGTTCTGGAATGAATCGGAGTTACAGCCATTCCCGCAGGCCTTTTTCCAACAGAAATTCTGAAGGGACTGCAGCTTATGGAAGTAATTTCTCTAGAAAAGAAGGATTTGGCTATAGAAATTAAAGAAAATTGATTTAAAGAGAGAAAAATAAATACAATGTATGGTCTATTAAAGAAATTTGGAACCTGGGGAGAACTTCATGAAGAATCAGAACTTCTGGCCCTGGAAGCTGAAAGGCTAAGAGGAATAGATTCTAATCAGTCCATAGTTTTGTATGCTCAAGCTGCAGTGAAGGAAGAGGAAGTTTTAGATCATATCCCCAGAGAAGGAAGTACACAACAATTCTATGAAGCTGTTGTAGTCAGCGCTGCCGCATTATATTTTAAAGGCAGAGATTATGCTGGTTCACAGAGAATTATAGATAATCATTCCCCAAATCTACGGTTGCCTTATTTTAAGAAAGGATTAGAAGAAGTAGTTGAAGCTTTAATGAAGATGAATTAGTTTAGAGAACTTTGAATAATTAGAGAACTTGGAATAATTAGTTTTTTTATCCAAAAAATCAGCAAAATCCCTGCTTTTTAAAGTTCTCTATCGAAAAAATTAAATCAAAACCTTTAAATAAAACTCCCTTTTTTATCATTAAGAATTCTTATGGCTGTCATTCAATTAGCTGATCAAAAAATAGAACTTAAGGATGGAGACAGAATCAGAGATGCCTGTGAACAGTTAGGCGCGCCGTTCGGCTGCCGTTCCGGGTTTTGCGGCGCTTGCAAAATTGAGATTATTGAAGGCGGTGAAAATTTGAATATATTAAATCAAGAAGAGCTGAATATGGGCGATCGTGATAGAACGCATCGCCTGGCTTGTCAAGCTGTGATCAAACAGGGATTTGTTAAAATTAAAGAGGGGTTTTAAAGGAGGGATAAAATGGAAAATAAATTAGCTATCAATGAACCAGCGCCGCCTTTTGAGGCGCAGGCTTACTGCAATAGCCAGGTAAAAAAGGTTAAATTATCCGATTACCAGGGAAAGTGGGTGGTCCTTTTCTTTTATCCCGCTGATTTTACCTTTATCTGTCCTACCGAACTGGGAGAAATGGCTGATAAATATGAAGAGTTAAAACAGTTGAACACAGAAATTTTATCGGTAAGCGCCGATACTGTATTTGTCCATAAAGCCTGGCATGACACATCCCTAACGATAAAGAAAATTAAGTTTCCCATGGTGGCTGATCCAGCTGGACAAATTTGCCAGGCCTATGGCACCATGATTCCAGGGGAAGGAATCAGCTTGCGGGGGACATTCATTATTGATCCCGATGGAATCTTAAAAGCTTTTGAACTGCATGACAATTCTATTGGCCGAAGCGCTAAAGAACTGATTAGAAAAATCAAAGCCGCGCAATTTGTCCGGGAACATGGCGGAGAAGTCTGTCCAGCCAGCTGGGAGCCTGGTCAGAAAACCTTAAAACCAGGATTGGATTTAGTAGGAAAAATTTAGGAGGCAACAAAAATGAGTATTGAAGGGTCTTTTGATAAAATTAGAAATAAAATTAGAGAGAATAATAGAAATAATAATAAAGATAATTACTTTCCTTTGGAAAAAATATTATCTGTTGATAAAGATTCGTACTTAAGGTCTGTTGAAAAAACTGACCGGGATTATAAATTTCAGGGAATAACTGTTGAAGGCGAAGCAGCTTATCTGCTTACGGAAACTTTTAGGGCAGAAGTGCCTAAAAATACAGAAGCAGTAGTAAATGTCTTGCGTTTTTTATATCGAGATGAAGGGCGCCAGCTGGGAAATATGTATGGCACTGCCTTAATACCTAAAATCGCGGCCAGAGGCCATAAACAGTCTAAACTAAACGGTGAAGACGCATGACTTATCAAGAACAAAATTTTAAACAGTTATTAGGTGTAAAAGGTTTCAGCGACAAACTGCTGGAAACCCATTTTAAATTATATGCAGGATATGTTGCTAATACCAACAAACTACTGGATTTAATGAAATCCTTAACCCCCGGAACGCCGGAATGGTCGGAAATTAAACGAAGATTCGGCTGGGAGTTTAACGGCATGAGGCTGCATGAACTCTATTTTGGCAATATGTCTAAAGCTAAAACAAAACTGTCTGAACATAGCCCCTTATCTAAGTTAATGGCGCAATCATTTGGCTCCAACCAGGCCGGTGAAGATGATTTTGTTAATACGGGAAAGATGCGCGGCATTGGCTGGGTAATTATGGCTTATGATTCGGCAGCTAAGAGATTGTTTAACACTTGGGTTGATGAACATGATGTTGGCCATTTAGCTGGCGCAGCGCCTCTGCTGGTGATGGATGTGTTTGAGCATGCCTACATTACCGATTATAATATTGACCGGCCTGCTTACATTAAAGCTTTTGTTGAAGCAACTGATTGGGACGTAGTACAGAAGCGGCTGGAAAAAGCCTAGCTTTGTTTAGAAAATTTTTCTGATGAAAAACGAATTATTCAAAATTCTTTTTAATTTCAGAACAGAAGATTTATTAATTTCCCATAATAGTCAAACCTTGAAATAATTTTCTAGAGGAAAAAAATGAATCTGGGAGCAAAACTTAAGGAAGGAAAAACCAAAATAATTTACGCCAATCCTGACGATCTGGCTACAGAAATCATGTTTTTTAAAGATTCCATTACTGCCGGGGATGGAGCTAAAAAAGATACTATTTCCGGGAAAGGCGCCATTGACTGGCAGACGCACGTTAACATTATGGAATACCTTAAAAGAAGGGGCCTTCAGAATCTGGCCTTTCATTCCGCGCTGGAAACTGGCTGCTGCTTAATTAAAAAAGTGGACAAGATTTTACCTTTGGAAATTGTCGCCAGGAGAGTGGCTGCCGGCTCAGTGTTATCTTCAGGCTTTGAAGAAGGCCAAAAGTTCGACCCATTATATCATCAGATTTTCTATAAGGATGATTTTCTGCACGATCCGCTTCTTGACGATAATTTTTTAAGAGTTATCGAGGAAAAGTACCAATTCCCAATATTTAGCGAAGCCAGAACGTTGTCGGAAAAGATTTTTTTATTGCTGGAGGAAGCTTTTGCCAGAGAAAATCACCAGTATATTGATCAGAAAATCGAAGTGGGCATAATCTTCAATGGCCAAAGATATGATTCGCAACAAAGCCAAATAGTTTTAGTGGATGAAATCACTGCCGGCTCGATGCGAGTCTGGCCTTACGCTAAAGCAAATCCAGACTTAAGCCAGCCGAATGTTTTAAGCGAGCTGGATAAAAGCGGAATGAAAGATAAGCAGCTCTACCGGGAAGGAAAATCACTGGACCAAGTGAAGAAAGGGTTTGAGCAGATTATGGAAATGACGGCAAGATTCGAATAGCAATTCCTGGTTAGTTTAACTATGCCCTAGAGCTGGGTTTTAAGACCTAACAAAATTCTCAAAAAAGATTTATAAATAACTTGTCTAAATCTATAGTTAATGACCGAAGACGGATTAGTAGCCTTAGCAAGAAGATATTGCGAGGAGTATCATCAAGGGCAGACGCGAAGAGGCAATGGTCTGCCGTATTCTACCCATCCAGTTGCGGTAGCTGAAATATTAGCTAGACAGGGATATAATGATTTAGCCACGCAGTGTATGGCTCTTCTTCATGATATTATTGAAGATGCGGGGTTAGTGCCGAAGGAAATTAAGAATCAGTTTGGCTTTGAAATCGCCCACGGAATTTATGTTCTTTCCAGAAATACCATTACTGCGGATAATTTGGAATTCATGAATAACGCTATTGGCAGACGCAGCGATCCGGCTTTTGAGCTGACTGAAGAACACTTATACAAACTCAGGATTAGCTGCGCTCCAGACAAAGTTAAGCGGGTTAAAATCGCCGATATGATCCATAATACCACCGATCTGGGCACTCTCCGGCCAACGGGAATTGCCAGAAAAATTGATGATTCAAAAAGATTTTATATTCCCATCGGCAGAGTTGTCGCGCCGCCTCTGGCAGAGGAGTTGGAGGCTAATGTTAATGCTTATGAACAAGCTCAGAAATTGGCAGGTTCTCAGTAATCCTTAAATAGTTTCTATCCCTTTCTATTCTATGCCAAAAAGAGGACAGATAACTGTATTTATGATTATAGGAGTTATTATCTTAATTGTCGCCGTAAGCTTATTTTTCCTAATTTCTACGGCGTCTTCTTCAAAAGAAATCCTGCGCCCCCTATCTACTGATGCTATAAGCTTGTTTGTGGAACGCTGCCTGTCCCAAACAACGGCAGATGGCCTTGAAATCATTGGCAAACAAGGCGGCTATTACCAAGTTCCGGCTCCATTTAAGCATTATCCGATCTTTACGATGCCTTACTACTTCCATGAAGGCAATAGTTTTATTCCTACAGAAGAAAGAGTTAAGGCGGAGTTGGAAGCTTACATTGAAAATGAAATAAAGAGTTGTCTGGATCTCAAATATTTTGAACAGCAAGGATATCAGTTTTCGTTTTCTAATTCTCTTAAGAGCGATCTTATCCAAGACCAATTTCTCACCATCCCATCTCAGCCTATAGAAGTCAAAGTTATTTTTAGCCCAGCTAAGGTGCAGGCAGAGCTGCATTATCCATTTACAGTAGGTTTAGGCTTGCAGCAGAAAGAATTATCTTCATTTAAAACCGCTGTGGACATTCCTTTTAAGGAAATTTTCAAAACAATAGAAGGCATTGCGCAGATGCAGCAAAAACAACTCGACGTTCTCGTGCTGGGAGATTTGTTGGAAGCTGCCTCTCAGAAGAATTTTTATCTGTCCATAACCACTGTCGGTGAAGGCGAAGTTTTGTTTAACCTGTTTTTTCCAATCAAGCATAATGAGCTTTATAATTACGCCTTTCTAGCCCGGTATCCTAAGCTGGATTTAGATAAAGCCAAGATTTTTTCCCCACAGGCTGAATTACAATCAGAAGCTTTGATTTATGAGCACCATTCCTTGGAAATTCCCCTGCCGGTTCTGGCCTCCGGTCCTGATAACTTTGAATTTATTCCACCAGCCGACCTTTGGCAGGATCCAAATTATCTCTCTAATTTAAACTCGCAGGATTTTCTTGCCAGCTTATTTTCCAATCCCTCTTTATTTAGCAACTCCGCGGTATTGTATGAATTTGAAAATCGCCTGGGCGAGGCTAATTTCATTGAGCAATTAAACCAGCAGCGCAATTTATTAAATCGCTGGGCAGACTTAAAAGGAATCAGCTTTGGAAATCAAGGCGAACTGCTGTCCTACACTAATGGGCTTATCACTACCAAAGGCAAGCAATCCACTACTTTTAATCCTGCAGATCTCCTGGGAGCAACCGTTCTGAAGTCTGGTGAAGTCCAGCTGCCGAGCAAGGCAGTCATCTCCAGCGCCAATATCGAGAAAAGCAGTGGCGCTTTAGTTATTAATGGGGGAAGCATAGATCTCAGTAATGCTATAAATTTAGAAAACACTCGTGTTGTAAACGCTGTTGTATTTAGAAACAGCCAGGAAATATACTCGCAGGGCGGCGAGCCGTTTTTTATTGAGGCTAATGCTGCGGGACAACCTACAATAAAAGGGACTGAGGTATTTATTGCCAAGGATGGACAAACGGAATTACTCCTTACCGGAAGCCTTACTCTTTTAGATGAAACATCATATACCTTATACCCAGATACTCTGCTTAGAGAATATCGCAATGAGCAGCCTAGTCTTGATTATGCCATTGGCCGGACCATCCATTTTTCTATGGAAGGAGGCGGATGCGCTGCGATAAAAAATTGCATTGAAAGGGATCCTGATAAAAGTGAACTGAAAGTATCTACAGATGACGGACAAGTAAAGATTGCTAATTTAGGCAATTCCTTGCAGAAATTAATAGTAGATGGCAAAGGGCAGGTAGAATATTTTGAAAATAATGTCCAACTGCTGTTCTCCGGCAAGCCTGTAACAGTTGCCGGCGACCCTTCTACTCTCAGGACTGAAGTTGAGCATATCTATACAAGAGATGGAAAAAAATCTATTAAATTGCTTCCTGCGGCGCATGGCATAGAAATACAGTTTTGTCTGAAGCTCTGCACTTACCAAGGAATGTTAACTAATGAGGCTTTGCTGGCCATGAAAAATTTTGCTGACACGAAACTCCGGCAGGATCAGCTGGCTCAGCAGTTTGGAGCTCAATATGGAGAACGAAATTCTTTGCGCGTGCTGGGTTATTTAGATGAACCAACTGAGCTAAGAATAATTAATGCGATCCAGCAGGCGGCAGAGAAAACCGGGCTGGATCCTAACTTTGTTGCAGGAGCTTTTTTTGTTGAAGGGCTGCATGGATGGATTTCAAACGAATATTATAACAATCCCGACGCCGAGCTTAGCGCAATGGGATCTTTAGGCGCTGATCGTTTTGGCAAAGAAGAGGCTATCCTGCGCGATAAGGGTTATCTTAGGCCTGATTTTCAAGAAGGCGCGGATTTCAGCAAAGAGGAACTGCTTACTAGCGAAAGAGGGGAGATATCTCCAAGAGTTATTTTTAAAGATGTAGAGAGAGGTGTAGAGGGAGCAGCAGCCATGCTAGCTTACCGGCGGGACTTGCTTAAGCGCGATTTGAGAGATAATGGCCTTAATCCAGATGACTTAACGCGTGATCAGTTAAATTATTGGACTTACGTATATTATAATGCCGGAAGCGGCCCTCCCGAAGACCCTTATGGTAAGGGAAGAGCAATAATCAAAGAACGAGCTAAGCATGGTGCGGGCAGTCTAGTTATTCCTTCCCAGAAAATAGTGAATAAAATAGTTGAAAGAAAAGTTTCAACGGAAATATCTAGCGAATTAATAGAAATTTTTAATCCATTAGGAAATGCCCAGCGGGTAATGGCTACAACTAAGTTGATAGAAGAAGCTAATCCTGTTCCGCCTGAGCAAGCTAAAAAGGAGATACAGGCAAAGCGGACGCAATTAGCTGATACTGGGCCTGGCAATGAATTTAAATCAAATTAGTTCAAATGATTGGGTTCTGTTTATTTGCGCTTGACTCCAAAGACGTTAGGAAGCGACCAAAATTCCTTGTTGCTGTCATTTTCATTAAACCCAGTTTCATAACTGCCGATGCCTTTGAATATTGCTCTGGGATGATTTATGTAAAGGCTGGCCTCCGGCCCTCCTTCCAGGTACATCATCTTTCGCGCATTAAGTGGCAGAGAAAGACATTCATCTATAAACTCAGCCACTCTATATGGAGATCGGCTATGAAAAAATAACACTTCACCATTAGCCGTCATTCCCAGAGCAGCCATACTCCACATCTTTTCCTGTCTGGCCCAAGTTCTCTGCCCTTTACTACTAACCATGCGAATACTTTGCGATGCGGTTTGGTATTTTTGCAATAATTCCTCATAATTCTGGTCTTGCGTATCTATAATTTGCGCCAAAGGCGCATCCTCAGTTATCCTATCGGTAACAAAAATTGCATTATAACCCTTTTTTAATTTTCCATTATTGATGTGCCCAGGCTGCTTCATGTATCCAACATTCCTTCCATCTGGCTCAAACATGCCGGCATTTATAACCGCAATTAAGCCATCATTATGAGACCATTCTTCAGCAGTATGGTAATGATGGGCATTGCTGTTATCGTCTTTTGCAACGGCTTCACCTGAAGCTGTAAGAAGTTCCAATGAATAATGTTCAGGATTGATTTTTAATGCTGTTATTCTGGAATCTCCAAGGGGCGATTTTTTCTTTGTTAAAAAATGAGCCAGTTCCAGTCCTTTCTCTAATGTTTTCCAAGAAGATGATATTTTCGCAGATGCTGTTGCAGTACCATAACCTAAAAATGAAATACTTCCTAATCCTGCTAATAACTCCCTCCGGTTTAATCTCATTTATGCTTGATTTTAGCCAATATTTTTAAATATTCCTAGAAAAAATCACTAATCTGAATCTATCTTAATTATCATCAACTAAATCAATCATTTGTTTAATGGCCTCAAATCCTTTCTGCCAGAACAGTTCTGAAGTAATATCCACGCCGATAGCCTTAGTTATTTCTACAGGGCTTTCGCTGCCGCCTTTACTGAGCATTTCTACAATTCTCTCAGCAAAAGCCGGGCCTTTCTCTTTATACATTTCATATAAAGCCAGAGTTAACAAGTTGCCAAAAGCATAGGCATAGCAGTAAAAGGGAGTATGAAAAATATGTGGAATATACGCCCATTCGTAAGCAAAAAGATCATCAACAATTACTTTTGGGCCCAACTGTTTTCGTAAATCGGTTAAATAAACCGCAGAAATTTCATCGGTAGTTCTTCCGTCCTTAATCATCTCGTGGGCTTTTTTCTCAAATTCAATAAAGCCGGCCTGCCGGATAATTGATGCATATAAATCATCCAGTTTAGTAAAGATCATTTGTTTGGCAGCTCGGGGATTTAACTTCATCATTTGCTCAGATAACAACATTTCCGAAAAGATTGAAGCTGTTTCAGCTAACGGCAAACAGGCGTCCATGGTAAATTCAGTTTGTTTCTGAGATAAGGTCATATGCACTCCATGCCCCAGTTCATGTGCTAGGGTAGACACATCTCTAAATTTGCCAGTATAGCTTAACAGGACGTAAGGGGCATGGTTGGTGGTTGCCGGACAGCAGAACGCGCCGCTTCTTTTTCCTTTTTGCACCGTAGAATGAACATGCTTCTGATTAAGAATATTTCTTGCTGCATTGACAAAATAAGGAGAAAACTGTTCAAATGTTTCCAATACTAATTTAACTGCCTGATCATAAGGAATATTTTCTTTTTCCTCAGCTAACGGCGCATAAAGATCAAAGCGCCTAAATCTTTTCAATCCTAATTTTTTTCGCTTAATTTCAAAAAATTTCTGAAACAAATATTGGTTTTCTCTAATTACCCTTAACAGCATTTCCACAGCCTTATCCGGCAGATCATTGGCCACATTTCTCGCATTAATAGGATTGCTGTACCCCCGCAGAAAAACATTTTCCTCCCGCCAATCATTAATAATATTTTTGTAAGCTTCACCGATAATCATTTTATGCTCCTGAAAAGGCTTAAGCAGCATTCGGTAAGCCTGCTCTCTTACTGAAGCTTTATCTGACCTGACAAAAGTAATCATCTCTTCCTGAGTTCTATTTTTCCCCTGAAACTGGTAACTAAAACTAGAAGTAAATATATTATAGATATTATTAAGCGCGGAAACGCCCGTGGTATCTTTTAAATTAATAATTTTCTCTTCATTTTCTTTTAAGGTGTACTTTTTAGTTCTTCTTAGTGAAGCAAAATAATAGCGATATTTGCCGCTGGCCTTAATTAACTGTTTCATCTTTTGGTCCGGCAGTTGTTTAAACCATAGGCTGAAAAACAATAGCCGGTTGCCGGTTTTAGTCAGAAAATTTTCCACTTGCGACATTTCAGCCAAAGCTTTTTGGTTGGCGGAATCTTCAGAAAATTTTAATTGGACATAAACAGCCAATTTTTCTGTTTCCTGCCGTAAAAGTTCTAATTCTTTTACTAAAGATAGGAATAAACTATTAGAAATCGTGGTGGTTAAAAATTTTCTTTTGGATTCAAAACTTTTAGTCTTCTGCTCAACGGACTTTTTAGCTAGTTCAATCGAAAGGGGCTTAATTTCACTTAAATCCCATGTTCCCAGCTGATATTTTTCCATAGCAGAAGTAATTTTTTGTGATTTTTAAATCTGCTTATGAGATAAGCAGGACCTGAACGAGAGGCTTAGGGTGATTGGCGGTTTGTTTCTTATAAATAGTTTAAGCAAAGATTAATCTATTCGATTTTGTTAGTTTTAAGCTTAAACTGCATATTTTGGGTTATGGTTGATTTATATTTGTAGAATAGCTCGTATTTTTTATTATTTTGTTTACCATCAAAGCTTAAAGGTTATTTTCTGAAAGATTTAATTGTTGATTGAAGATTTAGTACTGTGATACCGAATAAATAATAAAAAATATATTAATCTATAAGAAAAGAAATATTAAACTTCTATTTTATGTCTTCTAAGCCTTTTCTTTCCCTAATTCCCTGTTGTCTTTTCTTGGCTTCTAATATCTCCTTTAAAGTTGCATCAAATTGATTTTGACCTTCTGCCACAACGGTTTGTCCTATTCCGTCACTACTAAGATATTCAACTCTTGTTCTATCCTTTTTGTCAACAACTATTCTATCCACCATAAGGTCTCCGTTATGGTCAATGTAGGTTATATTTTTTGCAAAGTGTCCAGCTTCTTCAGTATCAGGTACTGCAATACTAAGAACATTAGATTTCTGAAATGGAAGAGAACCCGTAGATTGGTCAAAATACACTAAATTGCCCCCTACTCGTAAACCCTCACATTCGTATCTAGAATTATCTTGACTTCGTACATATTTGATTAAACCATATCCGCCCGCCAATAATGGCACTGTCGCAGCGGCAACTAAAAGTTTTTGTGTAAATGACATTTTGATCACCAATGATATTGAAAATCCAACTACTATATAACTCTTTCTATTTTTATTATTGACACGTAGTGAATTATTTACGGAGTGGGAGCTGGATTGGATTTTTAGCCCTATAATGTAATAAATAAGGTGACAAAAATGTTCGTCTAATGTATATTAGGCGAAGTTTAACCGATAATTTGAACGAAACATCGTTATAAACCAGCTTTGGTTAATTATCTGCCAAGCTAAAAGCCAAACTTTGTGAAATGCCACAGACAACTAAGAATTAGCGTTTTCCATAAAAAACCATCACTGGATATCCATTAGGTAAATAATGGCTTCTTTTTTTCTCCTTACTGATCTAAAATCTAATCTTTCTGCCATTTTCAATAAATTAAGGAAGTTCTACTATCTAAATCTTCACAATTTGATTACCCCAGAATGGTAAATTCTCTGGCGCGTCGAAAATCTACAAGATTCAATCTAAGCTTAAAACTTTTAGCGACAATAATCGCTCAATTTAGGGTTAAAACTTTTAAGAAAAGATTAAAGTTACTGGCAACAACATTATCAATGTAAACAAAAATTGATTAAATGACAGAAACCAGATGATTTGATAAACGACTAAACTAATTAAGCAGCCTTTTTTCTAACCATTTCTCTTTTTAATTCTTCTTTATGTTCCAGTTGCAGCTCAGCCTTGCTTTTGAATAACTTTACCACGCCATAACTTTGTTTAGTTGAAGTAGGATATAATTTCTTTACCTCAGCAGTAATTTGCTTCTTTGCTTCCTGAACCTTCTTCTTGGACGAGGATAAGATTTTTTCCTGGCGATATTGATTATAAGCCTGCAAATAAATTCTAAACCTTAACTCCAGAGCGGAAATAATTTCTTCGGCAATCGCCGACAGTCTTTGCTGCATTTTATTGGTAGCATAAGCTGAGTAGCCATGTTCAGATTTTTGCACGGCCATCCAACTTAACCAGAGCTTATCCCTCTTTTCCTGAGCTTCCTCCAAAATTTCCCAGAGTTCTATAATTTCCTTATCTTTAACGTCCAGGCGCAGCTTTCCACTGGATGATTTATCTTGGTTATAGTCTTCAAAATTCCGGATCAGCAATTGCCGGCCTAGATTTAGAAGCTGCTGAAAGTTGGGCATTAATTCAGCCCGCAGTTTTAACTGATAGCGCGTTTTTGTTAATGGATCGGCTTCAGCCAGTTTTTTCTGTATTTTAGGAAATAAACTAAACCCCGATGCTTTCAAGCTGATTTCGAGGGTTAATTTTTTCTGTTGAATAAACTGATCAATTTTCTTCAACTCCCCAGCCAGCTGAGTTAAGTCTGGATCGTGGAGATTGCTTTTTTTTCCAAAAATAGTAGCCCATAGTCCCATAATTATTTGTTTCTCCCTTTTAAAGATATTTCTTCAAAATTTCTTTTCGCTGTTTGGAAAAACCGCTGTCAAAACCAGCTTTAAGCAGCCACAATCCAGCTAAAATAAGAAGCACATTTACCACGATCGGATTAACAGTATAAATCCCAATTAAGTTAATTGCTCCAACTAAAATAATCGCTATACTATAAAGCAACATCAAATGCGGAAAATAAACTTTTTTAGTAGGCAGCTGCGCTGCCGGCTTTTCTTGTTTTGCAGTCATTTTTACCCCACATAACTTAAATGCTTTTCTTCCTGTATCTGTTCTGCCCGCTGCCCTTTCTGGACGATTCCCCGCAGTTTCTTTTCAAATAGGTCAGCTTGTTTAATTAAAGGCTTGACATCCACGCCTAATCCAATATAAGCATCCAAGGCCTGAATAATATGGGCTGCGGCTTTGCTGTCAGGCAGCCCCATCTTGGCTTCAGCAAATAAAGCTACCAATGGCGTTTTTACCTGCTTGGCCAGCAATGCTCCAGTCACGCCGACGATAATGCCTTCATTTAGCGGATTAGCTACCCCCTGAAGTTTTTTAGCAATTGTCCCGGCAGTAGTGGTATAATAAAATACCCGGCTGTCTTCGTCGCCGTTAGGCGAGCCTACGCCTTCCAGAGAGATTATTTCCTTGGCTTGTAAATCATCAGCCAAATTAGTAATTACCTCAGCCAGCTTCCAGCCTAGATCCTTGCCAATATTAATTGCGTGCACCAGAACTAAATTATGCAATTTATTATAATGAATAGATATGGGCTCAATAACTTTGCTTTGATGAATGGCAATCATCGCTGGAATTTCATCCATTTCCACAATGCCGATTTTTTCAGTCTCTAAATGCTCCATTAAAAATTCCGTGGCAATCGTGCCAATTAACCCAAATCCGGGAAATCCTTCGATAATGGTTACATTTTTGGGCTTTTTAGTTAAGATAAGTTTCATAAGCATCACCTGAATTTTTTTCAGACTAGGAACTATTTTAAGATATTTAAGTGTTTCTAAAGAGAACTTTGAAAAATAGAGATTTTGTTAATTTTGTCGATAAAAATGAATTATTCAAAATTCTCTAAATTAGAGTTTGCTAAAGAGAGTATTCCCTATGAGTGGTAACAAAACAAAAGATTTATATATGGTTGCTTATTCTAAGTAGTAAAGAAACCTATTTATAGTAAATAACCTTTACCTAACTTTCTTTAAACGAGAAAATGGAGAAATAATTTTCCCTAATTTAAAAGTATTGGATACTTTATAAACAATTAAAAATGAATCGAATTTATGTTGGTAATAATAGTCAATATGGAGAATTAAGTAAAATCAGTTCAGAAGCTATTACTGAATTAAGTAGTTATAAATCAAGCGCTTCAGTTAATCATAAATCTGGCCGGCCGGACTGTTTAGCTACTTTGACCTTAGCTAAAATTCTTGACCATTTTTCGCAAATTAGTGATTCTAAACCTTCCAATGGTTCTTTTCCATACCATCAGCTGGATATCCTTTTTTCACGGCAATTAGGATACAGGTCGGAATCAGCTAAGCTTAGCGGGGTTCTAAAAACTATGTCCAGAGCTTTAAGAGAAGTTGAAGCGGCTTCGCCCAAACAGTTAGATGATTTAATTCGACTATGTTTGGACTTGGAACAAGTTTTCAGCGGCAGGCCGCTCCAAATTATTCACCAATATGTGTCGCCAGCTTTAACCCCTGAAAGAAAAAGCGCCATGAATAAATTAGAGAGGAGATTATACAAATAATTTTTATTTGTTTCTAATACCACGCCCCCCCGGAGCGGTTGAGATTTTTATTTACAGATGGGGCAGTTCACTTTCTGAATTGCGCCTTACAGAGCCTTTACCATCCAAAAATTTAAGTTGTCATCAATTATTCTCAGAGCAAGGGTTATTGATAGTATGAAAGTTACTAAATGATAATATGAAAAAATGATAATATGAAAGTTACTAAAACTGAAAAAATACTGCTCTATGCTGTTGGTGAATGCTATATGCATCTTAATAAACCATTGGAAAAAGCTCATTTGCAGTTAAGTATTTCTAAAATAATATTTATTGAATTGTTGTTAAATAAAATAAAACTAAAACAGCCGCGGACTATTTATAAGAATTTAGAGCGGCTGGAAGAAAAAAAATTAATTCAATATACCCATAAAACAATTACTTTTACTTCTTTAGGATTAAAAGTGTTAAAAAGAATTCAGCAGGAAATTAAGCCCTACCTGGAAATTAAACAATCATTAAATCTAATTGAAAAGCCTAAGAAGAAATTACAGACGAGAATTATAATGAAGGACATAAATAATTAATAGGATTACTATATCCTCCAAATATAATAGTGGCTAAAAATATACTGAAATTCCTGATAGTATAATCCTTTGGCTGATAAAAACTATTTATTTAAGATTATAACTAACTAAGGAATCAGTCAGATATTAACACTGCCCAATTCCTTAACAATCGAACTAAATTTTGTGAATTTCATATATACTAAATTGCGCGAAAGGTTTGATTTCTAGGGCAATTTACTATATATAGATAATTCTCTTGATTGGGATACATTATTTTAATTATCCATCGTCAGATAACTCCTACTAAAATATACTCTAATTATTAGAATTATCTATATAAAAAATTAATGTTCTCTATGCTGTGTTGCATAATTCTAAAATTATTTAAAATTCCCTGGAATTATACTGAAAATACTTAGAGTCTATCCTGTTAGGTATAAATAATAGTTGTTCTTTCTGATGCTTGGAGGTGAAAAATAAAGGGGTAAACTCTTCTGGGCTTAATAACAAAAGATGATGGATGGAGAATTCCAGATAAACTCTGAGACATTTTGGAAGAAGCTTAAGAAAAATACACGAAAAAAAGCACGACGCTGGGTCGTGGAAAAAACACACAGTTAAATGAATAGATTTCGCGGAATCCTTATACGTTGGTCAAAACGACCAGAGGCTTATATCGCAAAGCTACACCTAGCGTGCGGAGTGATAACAGGGAAGGCTACGTGTCTACAGGGATAGGTTCTTAGTTTAACCAGATCCAGTTGGCAGGGGTTATTGATCATCGGCTACTCTCCGGACATATTCATCTATCTCTTTAGAGTCAGAATAATTATAATTGGTTATCCCGAAGTCTTTGAATTCGCCGAAATTATCAATGATTAGGTACGTTCCGTTAAGGCAGAAGTAAGCTGTTTCACAGACTTCGCTGCTTTCCTCGCAGTTCTGCAGCCGATGATCTCTCGGCACCCGAAGCGGCAATATTGTTCCTGGACTGGGTTCATAGCGGATAAATCCGGTTTTGTTATTATTTTCCAGATATACACACTGAGTCTTGCAGTCATCTTCGAAATCCGGAGAGTCGCCTTCCTCAGTGTAAGGTATGAACGTTCCATTTTGCTGGAAGAGGGAAGACCAGTAACTTTCATGGCCATCATTTTCTGGAGGCTGGTTTTGGTGATGGTACGCAAATAGTTCCATTAGCCTAGGTCTCTTTTTTCTGGCCGTACTGGAGCGATGCGCTTCTAACGCTTCTTTTGAAGGAGGATTCTCTACTACGGCTTCAATTCCTGGCATTGTTGTTGTGCTGGTAAGAGAATCAACAACCACCTTTAATCCGTAACTGATTCCCAACAGAGCTGTGGCTGAAACAATTAATGCTGGAAGATGTTTCCGGTTCATTTTTGCAGATAAATATACCAAAAGACTCAAAATTCCGAACAGAATTTTGTGCCTTTTGTATACACGAAAATAACAGATTATATTTTCGGTACTAAAAATCAATCGTTTATGTCCTTTGGTATATAATAAGGTTCTTTTATGTTAATTTATGTTAAACCTCGCATTAATTTGTTATAGATATAATCCTGATTTAAAAATTAACTGGTTTGGTTGGTGTTTTTGCAGGAGACCCTGCTCTTAAGAAAGCTAACTTAATACCTGCGTTTTGCAGATAAATATATAAGGTTCTTTTTACTCATCTTAAGCATGGAGAGATATCTGGTTATTGATCATCTGAAGTTGACTTATGAAGGATTATGCAATGCGCCGGAATTATTCTCTTTAATTCAGGAATGGTTTTATGAAAAAGGATGGGACTGGCATGAAAGAACTAATCAGGAAACCACTACTCCGGAAGGAAAGCAGCTTCACCTGATTCTGGAGCCGTATAAAAATGTCAGCAATGATCATCGGCTGATGGTCAAAATTACTTTAAATGCCACTAATCTTAAAGATGTGGAAGTGGAATTGGAAGGCAAAACCGTTCATTCGCAGCAGGGCGTAATCAGAATGATTATTGATGGCTATGTGTTCAGCGATCGGAAAGGCCAATGGGACAGCCGGCCATTCTACTGGTTTTTAGGAATGGTTTTAGAAAAATATTTTTATAAAGAGCATTTTAGGCGGTTTGAGACCTGGCTGAAAAGCGATGTCAGCGATTTGTATGACCGAATAAAAAGTTATTTGAACACTTACAAATATACCTATCAGCATTAAACATGGATAGCATCAATTTACGAGCGGAACAATCGCTTACTAAAGCGCCTGCGGAAGGGGACGTTCCTTACACGAAAATAAACGACGATTTATTTTCGGTACTGAAAATTGATCGCTGTCAATTTTCATGTACGGGAAGGAGCCGCATATAATATTCAGAAGCGCAGAGCGAGTCGATGCTATCCCTGCTGTAGTCATTAAATATGGATGAAATACAATTTACTCGGGATTTATTGGTCAGCAATAAAGAGCTGGTTTATACTGGTATCTTTAAACTTGATGACCTATATAAAGATATTAACCGCGTAGTTGAAGCTCGGGGATATACTCAGCGAGAGAAACGATCGGAAGAAGCCGTTGCCGAAGCAGGCAGGAAAATATATCTGGAATTAAGGCCCTACAAATTCTTTACGCCGGAGATTAAGCTGCTGATTAAGATTAAAATTGATTTAGGCCCGGTTTCTGAAAGCAAGCATCAGGGAGAACTGTATCAGCGGGGGGATGTTCGTATTGTCTTGGATGCCTGGTACATGACCAATTATCGGAAGCGCTGGTATAACAAGCCATTAACCTATTTCCTAAAAGGCGTTATTAACAAGTATCTCTATCAATGGCCGGAAGAAAAAGATTCCCGGGAGATGCTGGTTTCGGATGCGGCGGCAATTTATGCTGTGATTAAAAAATTATTCCGGACGTATCAGCCGGAAGCTAAGAAATATTCTTCAGAAGAAGAGGTAATCCAAGAAGTGGAGAAGGAGATTGGGAAAGGTTAAGCTAGGACTTATCTTTCTTGCGCTTTTTTTCCGGAATAAAATAATGGCCCTTCTGGTGCTGTTTCTCTAAAACTTTGCCGCCAGCTTCAGACTCATCCAAAATTTTGATAGCGTTTTCTAATCCCAAAGCATCCTTGTTGATAAAATCCAGTTTGCTCTTTTGCTTTTTTTCAACATACCCCATCAGGTCTCCGATATGTTCTGGCCGTAAGTGTTCTGCTGGAACAGAAAGAAGATTTTCTGCTAAATTTTTCATTAACGTCGGCCTTAATTTTAGATTGAAATAATCAAAGGTAAAGCCTTCTCCAAGGTCTTTAATGTGCCGGTAAATATCCTGATAAGTAGCGCCGCCTACTAACCTGGCGATCATTTTGTCTTCAGCTTCATCTGATTTCTGTTCCTTTCCCTCTTTTCCTTTTTTAGGCTTAATGTTGAAATGCTGTTTAGCGACACTAATATAAGCATCAGACATATGTTTGGCCATCGCTTTTTGCTTATCATCATTCTCCAGAAGCTCCATTTTTAATCGGCCATCTTCCATTAAGTGCTGGCCAGCAGCTTCATCATAAATCTGCCGATGGCTTCTTTCATAAGTATGAAGCATCTGAAAAACTTTCTTTTTTAAGCGATAATATTTATCGGCAGGATGTTCTTCTTTCTTTTCAGCCATGGTTAAGAATAAAGTAAATGAAAGTATAAATAGTTTTCTAACTAAGCATTAAATAAAATGAAGAAAATGAAGAAGAATAAATTATAAAAATTATGGTCTAGTCGGCGCTTTCATGTACGGTTTAGATCCGATTTCAGCTAATTTTTCATCCAAACTTTTCTTAGCATCAGTCAAGCCAATTAATTGAGCTTTATCCTGCAATCCTAATTTGCTGGCATCTAAAATTGCAATACTTGCATAATTTCCAATTTCGGCAGCGCTAACTGAATCTAAGACTTCACCCAAAAATCCAGATTTAGCTTCTAAAGCTTGTTTCCATCCAGTATTCTTATCAACTGTTGCCATAAAACCTTCATAACTGAAGTTGTCTTTCGCTTGGTCCACTAAACCGGTTACGAAAGCTGGCTGAAAGCCATAAGCTCCATTAAGCAATTCTCCTCGAGCTATTCTCGGATCATCAGGCATACCAGCAATAGCTGCAGTATAGGGCGCAGCTAATTCGTTATTAATTGTTTCTGTAAAGGTTCTTCGTCTATGTTCATCATTTAACATACCGGGATCTATGTATTGTCCTTCAACAATCGTTCCTAAGGCTTGGTCCACGGCCATACGCAGTCTGCGTTTTTGAGTTTCCTCAGCATTTTTTGCTATTTTTTCAGCATCTTTAAAATCTTGTACGGTTGCCATTTTTATTATTTAATTTACCTCGCTTTTTAATATAGCAAATGTGTTAAATATTCATGCATTTATCCACACACATTTGCTTATTAGTAATTGTGAAATAAAGTTCGATAATTACTCACAATTACTATAGTGTTTATCTTTTACTCTGGATTAGCCAGCTACTATATAAAGGTTTCGAAAATGAAGCTACTTTACAGTAACAACTACCTCTGGCGGCGATGCGGGCATTTTCCACGAACCCCAGAGGCGTCCAAAAGCCTTTAAGGAAGGTTTCATCAATTCGGTTTCTGCCTGTTCCGCTGTAAGCAACTCCTTGTGGAGGAGTTTATTGACCAAAACGCCCCGCTTTTGAGGGAAATGCTTATAAAAGAACAAACTATCTACTACAAAATCTATTTAAAATGCCCCATGGCTAAAAAACAGGCCAAAGCGGAAGAAAAGAAAGCTGAGGAAACTCAGCCTAAGATTCCTCCGGAATTGGAACAGAAACTAAAAGCTATTAAAGCTAAGTTAGATACCTTTAAAAAACAGGTTCTGGATAAATTCGGGGATTATATTATTGGCATTACTTTGCTGCCTCCGGAAAATATTCCTCCAGACGCTTCTGAACAAACCAATCCGGAAAAGCCTAAAGCTGAAAAGCCCAATCCGGACCGAATTGATTTATTGCTGGTAGTTGATGATACTGACAGCAAAAAGATGTCTAAAAACGAATTGCATCAGAAAATTTCGGAAATTGTCAAAAAATTCGCCGAGGAAATTGATAAGAATATCACTCCTCAGGTTGCATTGTTAACCGACTTATGGCAGAATTGTTATGATGCCAAATACGATTTAAACCGGCTGATTTCTCTGGGCGCGCCAATTCATGACACAGGAATGCTGGCAGCCATTAAAATTGCTGAAATACATAAGACGATGGTGCTGAAGAAGTTTGAAAAATATATCGTTAGTTACGTCTTAGCCGGCTCTTTGGTGCAGGGCAAGGCCACCGCCAGCTCAGATATCGATGTCTGGATTGTTATTGACGATACCGATGTTAAAAAAATGACGCGGGTGGAACTGAAGGATAAATTGCGGGCGATTATCATCGGCATGGGGGCTGAGGCAGGAGAATTAACCGGGATTAAAAATAAGTTAAATATTCAGGCTTGGATTCTGACGGAGTATTGGGACGCTCTGAAAGAAGCCAACCCCATTATGTTTACCTTATTGAGAGACGGGGTTCCCTTTTATGACCGGGGAATGTTTATGCCTTGGAAGCAGCTGCTGAGGATGGGCCGGATTAAACCCAGTAGAGAAGCTATTGACTTATTCATGAGCGCCGGCGAGCAAAGCATGAGCCGCATTAAGATTAGGCTGAATGAAATGGGCATGGAGGATACTTTTTATGCGATTTTAACGCCCAGCCAGGCCGCGATTATGCTGTATGGCTTGCCGCCGCCCACTCCTAAAGAAACTCCCGATGTTTTAGAAGAGATTTTTGTAAAAAAAGAAAAATTATTGGAGAAGGAATATGTAGACATTTTAAGAAGAAACGTCAAGGTTAGAAAAGATATTGAACATGGCGATTTGAAACAATTATCGGGCACTGAATTGGATAAATTAGTTCATGACGGCGAGAAATTCTTAAAGCGGATCAGGGAATTATTCCAGGAAATTGAAAAGCGGCATACTGAAAACAGCATTATAACTCTCTATGATGAAATTGTTACCATCATCCGGGATGTCCTTAAAGTTGAAGGAGTGGAAAGAGCCCATGACACGGAAATTATCAAATTATTTGAATCGGAATTGATTTCCACCGGGAAGGTTCCGGCCCGCTTTTTGCGCGATTTAAATGAAATTGTAGCGGCTAAAAAGAAATATGATGATAAAAAATTGACTAAAAATGATATTGAAAAAGCCCGCAAGGGCAGCGGCGAATTAATTAAATTTCTAATCGAATACCTGCAGCGCAAGCGCGGGCAGGAATTAGAGCGAACCAGAATCCGGGTTAAGCATGGGGAGACTTATGGCGAAGTTATTTTACTGGAAGATATGGCTTTTGTCATCCATGATATTGATGATAAACAGCAGAGAATTGAAAAGGCTAAGCTTAATGAAAATGGCAGCTTGGGGCCTTTGGCTGAAGCTTCCTTGGAAGAATTTGAGAAAAAACTAGCTTCCATAACTTTGCCTAAGCGGGTGTTTATTAAAGAACCGATTTTTGAAGATCTGAAGAATATTTTTGGCCGGGATGTGGAAGTGCTGGTGCATTATTAAAGCCGGGGCGGTTTCACGTATTTTTAGGATATTAATTAGCCTTAGAGAACTTTGTCGATAAAAAATAAATTATTCAAAATTCTCCTTACATTTATTAGAATGACCTGCTCTAGGCTGTTTTTAACTTAGAAACGATCACTGTATCTGAGCTAATTCTTTAGAACTTAATATTGGCCAAGCCCAGTTCCGCTTCTTGTATACTGCCTGCAATCCGGCAATAGCGGCATTCAAAATCTTTAATTTCCTTTCAGCTATAGTTTTAATGTTAGCCTGTACGTCAATTATGGGAGCTTTGCCTTCTACTAAAATATCTCTATGGACCGAACCGGAAACGGAAGAAACGACTCTTCTTCTGGGCCTTTGCAGATCCAGCTGGACTTTTATTTTAATTTTTAATAGTTCTTTAACTGCTTCATCTGCTTCTAGGTTAGTATCGGCATCAAATGCGTATTGGAAATAATCTTTAACTTGTTTTTCTTCAAATCGTTCCAAATCTGCTTCTTCGTCAGCATCTAAAGATTTTTCACTCATATTCAAATCCAAATTATTAACTTATTTGAATCATTAAGTAATTTATTCTATTTAAATTTTTATGTAAAATGGGCCGAAATCTGCCAGTGAAAGATAGTTTTCGATTGATTATAAAACTTTACAAAAGCTTTACAGAAAGTATTAAAAATCAAGGATGTTTAGACTTTCCTAGACTGAAAATAGCTTTAAAAAGTATCTTTATAAAGTAAATTTGATTAGCACTCCTATAAAGCTTGCGGAGGGATGTTCCATGATCAAAAATCTTAAAAAAGGAATAAATCCTAAAAAAGGAATCAATCTTAAGAACGGAATTATTGGGTTTATATTATTGCTATTTGTGCTTAGTGTAGCGCCTTTGGTATTAGCTGATGGGGATGCTGATAAAGATATAGATAAAAATAATGCTAATGAAAAATCAGAAATCAAAATTGAAATAAAAGAAAAATTGCGCGAGCGCAAAGAGAATCTGGAAGAGAAAACGCAGCAGCGGCAGGAGATAATCAGCCAAGCGCGCGGGCGGGTAAGGGAAGTTAAAGAAAAAGTTGCCGATGCTAGTTTAAAATCCAGTGAAGTCAAAGACAAATATACTGAAGCTAAGCAAAAGTATCGCCGACAAAGGGAGGTTATAACCGATCTTAAGGAACGTGTCAGGAACTGCGATAAAGATTGTCAGAAAAAAAAGTCTCAGTTGAAGCATGGAGTGAGCCAGCATTTAATTAAAACAGGAGAGCTAATGGAATGGTCAATTGAGCATTTGCTTCAGCGCTTGGAACATGCGCCTATTAGCCAGGAAGAGAAAGATACAGCCACGGCAACTTTATTGGCCTTGGAAGAGCGGCTAATTCAACAGCGAAAACTGGTGGAAAATCTGGGGGAAAATGCCAGCAATGAGCAGCTGCGCGAAGCTATTGCTGATCTGAAATCAACCTGGAAAGAAGTCCGGCAGGTTCAAAATCGGGTGATTGCTTCCTTAACTCAGGCTAAATTATCCGTTTTGCTGGAAAAGCACCAAGAATATCTTAATGGCTTGGATTTGCGGATTGCTTCGCTTAAAGAAAAAGGCTTGGATGCAAGGGAATTGGAAGTCATCCGCAATCAATTTGAGAAGCATATTCAGCAATTTAGTCTGGATTTTGCCAAAGTAGAAGAAATCTGGATGGAAGCGCAGACTGGCCGGGATGTTTTACGAGAGCTGCATAATGGGCAGCAGCAATTGAAAGAAGAAATTAAAATAACTAAGCGCTTGCTGCATGAGTTTATGAACAAATTTAGAGAATTAAATCAACTGGCCAAAACCGAATAATTTTTATTTAATCTTAACTTAATACAGAAATAGATGGAAAACAAGAACTATAAAGCTCTTTTTAGGATAGTTATAATTGTTTTAGTAATGGTTTTTCTCTTTGGTTGTATTATTGAAGAGGTTCCATCTCAAAGTTCTGAAGAGTTGGAAGTTTCCAGTTTGCTGGAGAACTTAGGTGAAATTGACCATTTGGATGAAGGCCTTAACGGCGATCTAACCTTGGATGAATTGGATAATATAACTTTGGAGTGAGTTTAGGGGCACGCCCGTGGTCGAATGGCTACAGCCCCAGTTGGTTTAACCCCCGCAGCTTCTCGGGCTTGCGACCCCAGGAACATAGAGATTGAAGGTTAAGGCTGCTTTCTTCCGAATCTGACCTGATTCCCAGCAAGTCCATCCCCTGGGACAAACCGTCGGCAAAGACAGCAGGGACCAATGAGACCATGGCAATCCTTCTTTGGGCTTCGGCTCCGTGTAAAGTCCATTCACAGTAACAGCGCAGGACTAGCGCGCCAGCCTAGCTCTCCCTCGATAATGAGTTTAACTGGAGTTTATTTAAATTTATTGTGCGTCCGGATCACACCAGATACCCAGACTGACTCACATATACCACTGGCGTGAAATCTATATAAAGATGCATCGGCAGTGTTAATATCTGACTGTTCCCCTAGTTAGTTATAATCTTAAATAAATAGTTTTTATCAGTCAAAGGATTACACTATCGATGCATCATCTTCTTTAATAAGGCACTTCTCAGAATCACGGGCTATCGGCAATTTTGTCGGCGGTCTCGCCAGGGGCTTATTTTAAATTCCAGAAACATTAATTCCATTATATTTAAAAAATAGTTACTCTATTTCTTATTTTAATGCCACCTTCTAAAACAAGCGCAGTAAAAAAAATCAGCTGGAAACTGGCTAAATATTTTCTTTTCCTGCACTTGGGAACTCAGACGGCCTACTGCGGAAACGAATTCCTGCACACTATCAGCCCTTCAACAGTTAGAATTGCATTTGAAAAAACTGCCGGCTTTCCAATAACCGGTTGGAGATCCGATATTGAAGATAACCCGCAGGGAATTCTCGCGGCAGTATATGCTTTAGAAAAAGAACAGGCCGACGGACTGCACCAGCTAAGTTCACTACGGGTAGAATCAGGCCATTATTTTAAAAAAAATATTCTTGAACAATTAGCAGCTCTGGTTACTTCCGGCCACGGAGGGTACTATATTCCAACATTAGAACAAATAGTAATTAATTCAGGTTTGGATCCAGAAACAATTCACCATGAGATTAAACATGCCAAAACGTTTAAAGTTTTAGAAAACCATCCTGAATTTAAAACGGAGTGGAACCAGTTAGCTGTTAATGGCGAGGGAACCAGTTTATATGCCAGTGCCTTAGAGCGAATCTTTTCCTGGATCAAGACCCGTAACCCTAAAGCTCCCGTAGAACAAGCCCGGCTGGAAGAACAAGGATTTGTATCATCCTATGCCCAGCTTAATTTACTGGAAGATATTGCTGAAATTGGCGAACTGGCGGAAACCAGCCCTGAATTCTCCAGGATTGAATTATGGACGCAGAACCCGGACCGGTATTCCAAGATTATTTCTAAATTTAAGCTGGCAGAGAAGTATGGCCTTATTTCTTCCGGATTTCTGGAGTATGTTGCTCTTTCCCAAAAATACCGGGAAGCTGATCCTGAAGGGAAGATTAGCGATGAAAATAAAGCGGATCATTTTCTGGAAGAAAGCAGACAGTTCCTTGAAAAATACCCTTTCAGTTCCTATTCCCTGCCGCTGCGGTTAGCGCGGGGAAATATCTTAGTGGCTAAAGCTCATATCTTGGTGGCTAGAGCTCAAAACTCTCGTGAAAATATCTACGAAGCCATAACAGAATATAAATTAGGGCTGACCGCTGGCTATAAAACGCCGGAGGATTATCCCGCTATCTTAAGGAGATTGAGAAGCATTCATGAAACTATCACCTTAGATGCCTTCTGTTCAAGAGTCTATAAAGAAGCTGAGCTAGAATTCTGGACACGATATCACGCCCATGATTTAACTCTTCCTAATAAAGGCGTAAACGATTTGCTAGAATGGTATGGTGAATTGTGATGGACAGAAGCGATGAATAGAACAATTAACCAGTATATTGACGCGTTAGTTTTGAAACAGTATCATCGATGATATTGTTGTTCCATGATTATGTTGTCGCTGCGCTAGAGATAGCTTGGATGACCACAATCCTTAATTACATTAAATAAATTTAATTCTAAAATGCTGGATGCCATTTCAAACCACATCAAACAAACAATAACCCAATGGGGAAAAGAAGATTCCATAATCCTTAACCAGGAAATGCATCAGATAAATCAACAGAATTTTCACACTATTCCTTCCAGCAATGAAGACAAAACCATCGCTTTTATTGATGGCGGACAGGCAGAAATTTTACAAACCGGGAACTTTTGCCTTTCTCTTATCCGGGTGGCCATAGTTATTTTTAAAAAAAATATAAAAATTGGCCAGAAACTTCACGAATTCTACCTTTTTACTTCCGCAGTTTATCATCATGGCGAATTATATTATCAGGCCAGAACTTTCTTCAAAGACAAAATTTTGGTAAGAGAACAAGACCTGTTTGTTTCATCCAATGATCCTTCACTAAAAAGCGGTTTAGAGAGAGCGCCTGTCCAGAAAATCTCCAGCATGGCCCGGCGATTTGCCGAGTTGGCCTTGGCGGCAGAGAGTAATTCAGATTTTATAATCCTTGACGGCGCCCTTGACAAGACATATATTAATGAAGAAAATTACTTGAAATTACTAAATAAAAAAGCATCTGCTCTAGCTAAAACCTCTTCCTTATTTACCGTTAATGGCAATTCGCCGGCAACTTTGCTAAAACAGCTTCATTCTAAGGAAACGTGGTTCTATGCGATAACCGAAAATACAGCCTTAGTTAAATTGCATCCCCAAACGAATCATATTTTTCGCTTTGAGGGAAACCGGGAAATTCTTCCTTTTCTCATCAGCAATTCCCATGATGCCTTATTTCTAGGCTATCCTTATGGCTTGATGTTAGCTGATAAATTAGCCCGCGTTTCCCATCAGGAAAAAAATTCTTTAATCGCCCGCCTGCTGCTGAAATCAGATAATAAAATTATTTCTGAATACCTGCAAAATACTAATGCCCATGAAATATTGGATAATTTGGGCTGATGACAAAAATCAGTTTAAACTGAAGCTTCAAGTTTTTCTAAAACCTTAAATACCTTAATTAAATTTAAAGGATTGTGGCAAAATTACTCTTAACTTCCACCGGGCTGGCAAATAAAAATATTGCTAATCAGTTCCTGCAACTAATTGGCAAGCCAGTTTCTCAAATTAAAATGATTTTTGTGCCCGCCGCCGCCAGAACTAAAGAGGAATTAAGATACGTTGAAGAATCTAAAACAGAACTCCTTAATTTAGGAATTTTAGCTGGTAACATTAAAACAATTCACTTGGATAAACCTGTTTCATTTAAAGAAATTAAATATTTTGACACCCTCTATGTTTGCGGAGGAAACACTTTTTATCTGCTTAAAAAAGTTAGAGAAACTGGTTTTGATAAAGCCATAAAAGAATTTGTAAAAAAGGATAAACTTTATCTTGGAGTCAGCGCGGGGAGTATTTTAGCTGGCCCAAATATTGAAATTGCCAGCCCCTTTGACAAGAATGATGTTCATTTGACGGATTTGACCGGGCTGCATTTAACTGAAATCATTGTTTCTCCCCATTATAACAATAAAGAAAAGAGAATCATTGATAATTTTAAGAAAAAGTCGCGATACAAAGTTGCGCCTTTAACTGATGAACAAGCGCTGTTAATTATGGATGGAAAAATAGGAATGGTGGAATAAAATAGCGGAATAATTCAGGCACTAGCATCTGGGAGCGGTTTATTCTGAAAATTATTTGGTAGTGTTAATATCTGACTGATTCCTTAGTTAGTTATAATCTTAAATAAATAGTTTTTATCAGTCAAAGGATTACACTATCAATTATTTCCTATACGTTGTAACCTCCTCTGAAGTTAACAATCCTAATTTTTCCAAATATCGGAAGGCCGCTTTAAACTCCGGTTCCCGGCAGCTTGAAGAAATATCTTTTCTGCTAAAATAAGCCGCCCGATGGGAAAAGAACTCCTTAACTACCGCATCTGTTCCTTCGGGCAGAAAAGTTGTTTCTGGATGCCCCAGATAAGCGCGCCAGCCATTAAAACTCCTTATCTCCAGATCAGTAAAGTTGCCGGATGCGGAAATTGCTGACAGAACTCGCTCCGGCCACCTTTCTTCAGCATGAATCTGAGAAAGGTGATTTATAATTAAAGGCGCGTTTTTCTGATGCGCGGCATGTTCATAAACGTGCTGAGTCCGTTCTCTTGCGCCAAGAAAGATTGCCGGAATAAGTTTCTTGGACTTATTTACCGCAAAAGACAGAACCTCTCGATAATTGTTATCTTTAAATACATTCATTGGCCTGGTTGTTCTGCTGTCCAACGGCAAGTCATGTTCCGGATAGATTAAAAAAACATTGCCTGGAACTAATTCTAAATAAGCTGGAGCAGTAAACAAACGAGCGTCATTTTGCGGCTCAAAAAAATACCAGTTCTCAGGGTTATTAAATTCTCTCACGGAAGTGAAACTAAGAGGGGTATCGGCCAGCCACACTGCCGCTACAGAATGCGGCCGGGGGCGTTTTCTGGATTCAGTTCCGTCAGCATTTATTTCAATCATTTCCGGCCGGATAATTTCTACTTCACGCGCTGGAAGAAAAAATTTTCTTGGAACCAAAGGAATATCGTAACGGCTGTGTTCTGGCGTGTAAGACAACTTTTCGCCGGCGCGGCCGTAAGCCCACATAAACTTTCTGGTAAAATGGCGGCAGGTCATGGGGTTGTCTTCATCAATGCTTTCCACCCGGTCAGCAATGCATTTTCTAAATTCCGAATCATCAATTCCTTTAAAATTCTCAACACGACAGGGCTTATAATCCGGATCAGCAGGATCATCATAAAGATAATGTTCCTTATCGGTCATGTCCTGGGAAATAATCAGGCTGGTAAACCTCTCGCGCGCCGCTTTAGTCTTCAGCGCCGGCCAGATTTTTCGATGTTTCGGCCAGAGGCTTACCGCTCCGGCATACTTTTCCTTATCTACTGTCGCTGAATTAAGTATGCTGGATAGTTCGCGCTCTTCTGCTGGATCAAAGACATATTCCGGCGAGCGGCAGGCAGATGACCGGCAGCCGGCGCCAATCAAACTAACCACTGAAGCCACAAACTCTCTCCGTCCAAGAGTCGGACTAGCGGAAATTTTCTCCAGCTTCTGAATGATCTTCTCCAGCATTTAGGGCAAGAAGTAAATAGATTATTTAAGATTTATTTAAGTGTTAAGTAAAATTTCTAACTATCCGGCCGCCGCCATAATCTAAATACATTATTCAAATACAAAGAATGATACATTATCCGAATACTAAAAATAATACATTATCCAAATACAAAGAATAATACATTATCCAAATACTAAAAATAATTCATCTTCTGGATTTCAACAGCGTCTTGGGATCTCTGGCTCTTACATAAACTAATTTATTCGAGTGCAGGTTCTGTTGATTATCTGAACAGCGCCCTTCGTAATTAAAAAGCTGGCTGCAGACATCTAAACCGTAAATTGTATCCACCCGGCCGTATTGCGTTGGGAAAAAAGCCTGATCCTCCAGGCACTGATTAAATCTGCGGGAAACGGAAACTTTAGAATCTCCTCTTTTAACCTGATAAAAAAAATCAGACCCGGCAGTTTTAAAATCACTCTTGCAGGACTCAACCCTTGATCTTAATTCTGGATTAGAATCTACCCCTTTTTCGTAATCTTTAATTTCCGCTTCCTCTCTTTCCTTCTGCAATTTTTGTTCATGAGCAGATTCTACTGCATAAGCCCCATTAAGCAAAACGCTAATCTGTTCTGAGCTTAATTCAGTCTCTTTAAGAACATCCATTAAATTGAAATCAGGATAACCGTCAAAAAATCCACCGCTTCCCAGAAATTTAGCCGCATAGACTATCTCCACGCCTTCCCCTCCATCAACTAACTGGTTATCATGCATTACTCTTAACTTGATATAACCTGGGCATTCCAGCTGAATCAATGAATCAGGCACTCCTTGGTTATTAGACGTATAATGCGCGGATTGCTTTCTGGAATCAATAGCTTCCAAAATTAAATCCCCATATCTAAGCTTATCTCCGGTGTTCATGCTTCCGAACAAATTATCTAACTTTCCATTTTTAGTCAGGTACCCAGAGTTTAACCTAATCTCTTTAGAATCGGACCTTTCTTTAGATTCAGACGCTGCCGGCTCCGGATCGCACCAAAGGTGTTTAGCAGTTAAACGGTCAAAAGCAGTATTAGGGTAGAATAACTGATAGATTGCGGCAAGACCCATGCCAATAGCTCCCCAAGTTGGCGCTTTTTCAGTTAATTTGGCGGTTAGATTTACCATGATGTGTTCGGGAATTAACCGCTAATTTATAAACATTCCTGCTGGTTACGGCTGCTGGTTACCGTCCTTCAGGAAATACATTAAATAGCATCTGAAACTCCCTAATAAATCTCTGGGCAATTTCTTCATCATGAATAATCAGCATATTTTCATCATTTCTTTTATCGCCGCCGTTGGTGGGGTTAAAAGAACCGGTTATTACTGTTTGGCCATCAATGATAAATACTTTGTGATGCATATTATGGGGATTCAAATCTTTGATTACCTCAACACCATTATTCTTCAAGCGTTCAAATTGGGAATACTCGCTGATTTGTCTCGTTTCCATAACACCTTTAACTGGAATTTCATCTAAATTCTTTATTAATAGAACATCGGCAATTTCTTCGCTGGTGAACGAAAAAGCCATAAAGTAAATAGATTCTTCAGCTGTTTTTAACTCTTCAACAACCTGCTGAATACAATGGTCATCAGGGCAGAAATAATTCTCGATTTTAATGCCGGATAAAGTTATCTCTGGATCTTTAACGGCAGTTCCTTTCTTAAAAATTCCCCGCCATAATTCCTGGAATTCATCTTCATAATTTTCTGCTAAATACTGTGATTGAATGAGCAGCAAATTATTATTGTTTTTATAAGCATCATTAAAGGTTGGATTCATTGATCCGGTGGAAACTTTCTCCCCGTCAATGATGCAAAACTTATTGTGCATTAAACCGGACTTATCAGCTTTAACAAAGGATTTAGGAAATTGTTTATAGTAATCATCATCGGTTACAATCTTAACTTCCATTGTTTTAGCCTTCTCTAACAGCTTTTCTTTTAATGATTCCAATTCTACTTCGAATAGAGCGCAATGAATAGATTCCTGCGCTGAATCTAAGAAAGCAATAAATTGCTGTTCGCAATTATCCTGAGGACAAAAATAAAGATCAATCGTTCCTTCTTCTATGGGATCATTATCTTCAGAAACCAGAAAACCAGCTACGATTAATACTGCCAGAAAACAAAATAAGATTATTTTCATGATTTATCTTTCGGAGCAAGTTCTTGAATTGTTTCTTCTAACTTGGAAAATCGGCCTTTAGCCCAAAAATCCAGTTGAGCTTCCCGTAAAGCATTTTTATATCTTAGGTTTTCTTTAAGATGAACAATTACTAAGGCTCCAATGCTGACTATAGCCCCTGGAATGCTGTCATAATAAATGCTTAAACCGGAACCAATAATGCCGCCTGCTGACAATAAGCCATCAACCAGAGAATCATTCCCCCGGCAGTTGCAGTAAGCATCCAAGATATATTTACTGGAAGAAGCTTTAACTGGCGCTTCAGGCAGTTGTTCTGTTCCCATCGGCTAAAGAATGATAGGCCTAATTTAAAAAGATTGTTTAACTAAAAACAAAAAAAGAATGTATCTTGGGTTAATGATTAAAAGTTGAAAAAAACCAAAAATATATAATCTTTTTTCAGTTAATAAGCAAATATGAACCCAAAACTGAATAAAACGATCGTTGTTCTTCATATAAGCGCGGCGATTTATCTGGTGCTAAGTATTGCATCATTAACCGTCTCACCCAAATACCTTCCTTTTTTAGCGCCCTATATTGCTCTATTTATTGGTATGGGCGTATTTGTAGAAATCGTAATTAAGGGATTAAAAGATAATAAATATTGGGCTTGGATTGCCGGTCTGGTGGTTTGTGGTCTTTATATCCCAAGCATCTTCATTGTTTGTGGAATAATTGGATTAATCGGATTATTAAATAAAGAAGTAAGAACAGATTTTGTTAAAAACAAAAAAAAAAATTAACTTCTTAACCCGCGTCCTTTCTTGCCAGCCGAAGTTTTCCCATGGAATACTCTGCTCCAATTCTTTCTGGTTTGCAGCCAGGCTAAATTCCGATCCGCTTTAATCACCGGATGATCTGGATCAACTAGAATGACTTCGAACCAGCGATACATTCCATCCTCAGCTACCCAGTAAGAATTAAGCACGACCAGATTTTTATAACTTTTCTGCGCTCTTTCTTCAGCGATCCATTGGTAATTCTTATCCAGATTTAATCTAGTTCCAAAACGCTTAGACCTTCGGCCGCCTTTAATTTGTTCCCTTCTGTGCCCGCCGCGAAGAACCCGCTGCCGGACAATGACAAATCCTTGTTTAGCTTTATATCCTAACGATCTAGCCCGATCAATCCTGGTTGGCTTATCAACTCTTACAGTAGAATTTTCTTTGCGCCACTGCAGCAGGCGCTCCCGCCATAATTCATTTTGCCGCGGGTTTTTCCACAACTTCCGCACATACTTGTATAAACTCATGTTAAAGCCTCCCTTCTCTTAAACTTTCAAGGATTCAGGCAAGCAAATACCCACATCTCCTTATTTTGGTAGAATAAGATCATATTTAAAAAGATATTGGAAGAAAAATGTCAAAAAAATCGCCCGCCATTGGAGAAAAAATCATATTTTAATAATGGCCTTTAGGAAAGACTTACTTTTCAAACTTAGACGAATCATCTTTATGCTTCAATCTAAATTTCCTAGCATTTTTCTCATTAACAAAACGATATAACTTGCCATTAATTTCCGCTTCCACCACTTCATCCTCATCCATTAATGGCTCGCCCGTCAAGGCATCTTTGCCTAACTGCCCCCCATCGCTAGCGCCTTCGGCAAATCCTTCCTCCCATGGTTCAATTTCATCATCTTCCGCCAAAGTTTTGCGGCCTTCTTCAGTTAAGGGATCTACTTCATGCTGGCCCTGCCTGATTTCCTGCAATAATTTTTCCTCAGTCTCCGATTTGCCGATGCCTTGTTCTTCTTCAGGGTAAAGATCTCGTCCAGATAAATCTTCTTCAGGAATAACTTTCTTCTTTCGTCCCATAACTTAATTAACTGTTCGCAAGTTTAAAAAGATTGCTATCATGGATATGGGATTGCTATCATAGATATAGAAATGTATAAAAAATCCGGGTGTTTTTCTAATAAATCAGAGCCGCCGTTAAATTACGAGCGATTAATCGCTTTATACTGCGTATGCGGGAAGGGATGGTTCCTACGGAAGGGTACCGCATTAGTCCTAACTTAGCACAAAGCGAGTCTAACGCGGCTCTGAAAAAGAATTATTAGAAAAACTCAAAAATCTGAAGCAAGTTATAAATTATGAGCCTAAGCTCAGTGTTATGGTCGGAATTTAAGTTTGTTGCAGCTCAAATAAAAAATATTCCGTTATTGCTGGAAAGCCGGGAAGCGCTGATTCCTAGGAAGGAAGCTAAAGGCGTTTCCATCTACCACGGTTTTGCCGCCAACAATTTTTATTTTCATGACCTTATCAACCGGTTAGAGCAGGAAGGATACTCTGTTCGCGCTCCCAATTATCGCACTTGGCTAAATATGAATGAAATAGTAAATAAACAGGCCCAGGCTCTAGAACAGATTGTCCAGAGTTCTCAGCAAAAAGAAAGCCTAATTGGCCACAGCCAGGGCGGTTTAATTGCCGTGCGCCTGGCTCAGTTATATCCAGAATTAGTGGATACAGTCATTTCTCTAGGCGCGCCATTTCAAGGAACTAGAATGGTTAGGCTAGTTTCTTTCTGCGCTGCTGGCCAGCAGATGCTGCCCGGAAGCGATTTTCTGGAACAAATGGCTGAAACGCCTTTGCCGGCCAATGTTGTTTTTTATAATATCTACAGCCTTAACGATCATTTAATAATCCCGGCTAAAAATTCTTTGCTCTACAGCGATCTAGCCAGACTTAAGAGAACAGAAGCTTATAGAACAGAAGCTTATAGAACAGAAGCTTATAGAACAGAAGCTTATGATAGGATGCAGGTATACAATTGTCCAGCGCCAGAAGAGATTGGCCACTCCAGATTAATTACTTTGCATGAAATGATGATAAAAATGTTAAAACAAACACCGGAACTCTAAATTACAAATAAATTCTCATTAACACGATCACCGTCCCAGCAATTAAGGGCACCACCAAATTATCATCTAATGTATTTCTGTTAAAATCTATTTGTATAACTTCAGCTACCATCGCCGCAAAACTGGCTAAAAAAGCTTCCGTAGGCGAAACAAAAAAGATCGCTCCGCAAAATCCAGCGATTATTCCCGCCAACGTGCCTTCAAACAGTTTTCGGCTCTTTCCATTAAAGATATTTTTCAATCGGCCAATTCCGCTGCCTACCAAGTGGCTAACCGAATCACCAAAAGTAAGAATCATAATTGCCGCATAAGCGATATCCGGTTCAAACAATTTTATGGAAAGCAAAACTCCCATAAAAAAGAAAATCAAGCCTTTGCCAGGGAATGTTTTTTTAACTTCCTCCCGTTCCAGATGGTTAAGAAAAAAGCTAAACCCAGGCAGCCAGATTCTCTTGCTTAAAATACTGGCCAGGATGCCCAGAATGATTAACAAAAATAGGGCAAAAGATGATAGAATCTGATAATAAATTAAGGCTAAAGTTATTACGCCAATAAGAATATGCAGGAATTTGCGGCAGGCTTCGGCTTTGGTTAACATTTGGATTTATACCAAAGGACATAAATTTTCGTAAAAATTTAAGCCCTTTGTATATACAAAAGGCACAAAATTCTGTTCGGAATTTTGAGTCTTTTGGTATAATGTTTTATAGTTATTTAAATGAATTATGAAAGAGAATTTACTAGCCACCACCCACCGGACAACCTTGCCTAGAATTTATAAAGAACCAAGCAGAATTATGGTTTAGAAAACACACTATCTAGACTATGATCTCTTATTTAAAAGAACCGTATACAGAACTGCAAATTAAATCTATTTTGCATCCGATTGTTAATAGTTGGTTTTTTAAAAAATTCAAGGCATTTACGCCAGCCCAGCAGTTTGCTGTTTATCCCATTCATTGCCGCAAAAACATTTTAATTTCTTCACCTACAGGGTCAGGAAAAACGTTAACCGGCTTTCTCTCCATACTTAATGAATTGATTGATTCAGCGGAAAAAGGCATTTTAGAAGATAAAGTATATTGCGTGTACGTTTCTCCCTTAAAGGCTCTCGGAGCTGACATTTTTGTTAATTTGCAGCAGCCCTTGCGAGAAATGGAAGAGCTGGCCCAGAAAACGTGGGGCATTCGCATTGCCACCAGAACTGGCGACACCACTGCTTACGAAAAATCCAAGATGCTGAAAAACACGCCGCATATCCTCATCACTACGCCGGAATCATTAGCTATAGTCATTAATTCTCCCAAATTTAAAGAAAAACTAACCACCGCGCAGTGGCTGATTATTGATGAGATTCATTCTTTAGCGGAAAATAAGCGCGGAGTGCATTTATCGTTAACTATGGAGCGATTGCAATTATTGTCTCCTGGAATTACCCGCATCGGCTTGTCAGCTACCATCGCTCCATTAGATGAAATTGCCCGTTATTTGGTTGGATACCAGGCTGATCTGGAGCGCGACTGTTCCATCGTTGATGCGCAATTAGCCAAACAACTGGATCTGCAAGTGATTAGTCCGGTTCGTTCTTTGGTAGAGACTGAATATCTGCTAAAACATAACCGGATGTATGAAATAATTCATAACTTAATTCAGGAGCATAAGACCACTTTGTTATTCACCAATACCAGAAGCGCTACTGAAAGAGTCGTTCATAATTTAAAAGAGATCTATCCGGCTTTTTATAATGATAACAATATTGCCGCCCATCACAGCAGTTTAGGCAAGCAAGCCCGGTTTAAAACCGAACAGGAATTGCGCGAGGGAAAATTAAAAGTAGTAGTTTCTTCGACGAGCTTGGAGCTGGGAATAGATATCGGATTTATTGATCTGGTCATTTGTTTAGGATCGCCTAAATCGGTGGCCAGGTTTTTACAACGCTCTGGGAGATCTGGGCATCAATTGCATTCTACCGTTAAATCCAGAATTATCGTCATGGACCGCGACGATTTGCTGGAATGCTCCCTGCTGCTTAAGTCGGCTATTGAAAAGAAAATTGACCGCGTGCATATCCCGAAAAATGCCTTAGACGTATTAGCCCAGCACATCTATGGCATTGCCATTAACGGGGTAATTAATATTTATCAGTTATTTCAATTAGTTAAATCCAGTTATTGCTACCATGACCTGGAATGGGATGATTTCTTTGAATTAATTAAATTCCTCGCCGGAGAATATGTCAGTCTGGAGGAACGCCACGTCTATGCCAGGATTTGGTATGATCCGGAAACCGGCCAGATCGGCAAGAAAGGAAAAATGGCCAGAATTATCTACATGACCAATATCGGGACGATTCCTGAAGAAACTTACATTACCGTAAAAGTAGGAGAACAGGTTGTGGGCATGATCGAGGAAGGTTTCCTGGAAAAACTGAAGCCCGGCGATATTTTCGTTCTGGGCGGCAATGTTTACCAGTTCAAATTTTCGCGGGGCATGACTGCCCAGGTAAGCAGTTCAGTGAGCCGGCCGCCAACTGTGCCTTCCTGGTTCTCAGAAATGCTGCCTTTGTCCTTTGATTTGGCTATGGAAATCTCCCGATTTAGAAGATTAATGGAAGAAAGATTTTTGCAAAAGGCTTCTAAAGAAAAAATCAAGGAATTTATCCATACTTTCTTATATGCTGATGAAAACTCCGCCGAAAGCATCTACCAGTTTTTCTATGAGCAATTTCATTTCAGCCAAATTCCTTCCGATAAAAAAATCGTAATTGAATCTTATAAAGATAAAGAGCGGACATATACTATTTTCCATACTCTGTATGGGCGAAGAGTTAATGACTGCCTCTCCCGGGCTCTGGCTTTTGTTATTGGCCGATCGCAGCATCGGGATGTGGAAATGGGAATTAACGACAATGGATTTTATTTATCAGCCGAAAAGCCGGTCAATGCTTCCCGAGCGCTGGAACAGCTGCAAACAGAAAACCTTCGGCAGGCGTTGGAAGAAGCCATCGAACGCAGCGAAGTTCTGCAAAGAAGATTCCGCCATTGCGCTGCCCGATCACTAATGATTTTACGAACGTACATGGGCAGGATTAAGCAGGCCGGAAGAATGCAGATTGGCAGCAAAATTCTTTATAATGCCGTTAAGAGAATCAGCAATCAGTTTCCTATTTTGAAAGAAGCCAGGCGGGAAGTATTGGAAGATGTCATGGATTACCAGCATACTAAGGAAATTATCAGCAAAATTGCTGACAAAAAAATAACTGTTTCTGAAGTAAAAACAGGAACGCCCAGCCCATTCGCTTTCGGCTTAATCGCTTCCGGCTACAGCGATGTGATTAAGGTTGAAGATAAGCAGGAATTTTTGCGAAGAATGCACCAGCAGGTGCTGGCTAAAATAGCGCTTAAACAGGGAAAACAGAAATCTAGAGATGAACAACAATTTTCCTATCAGGATTACTGGGAGCAAGTTCAGCAGAGGCAAGAACAGGAGAAAGATGATAAAACAGAATTGCTTAAAATGCAGGTATGGAATCTAAAACAAGTTCCAGCGTATGTTAAAGAAGAATTGATTAAGCTGGTTAACGGCGATAAAATCCGGGAAGATGTTAAAAAAGAATTAACGAAACATCTTGAAGATATAAAAAAAGAATGGCCGAAGGAGTTGAAGGAAGGGGTATTAATAGAATTAGAGTAACTCTTAAGTAGTTACTTCAGAAAGATTTATAAATAAACCCCTCTGTTGAATAAAAATGGATCTAGAAGCTGAAGTCAAAAAGGCGATTGGTAACTGGGATATAAACTTAGTTGGTTTACATTCAGAAAACGTAAGTTATTCTGATTTAGTTAGACCGCTTCTCTATGGAATTGGTGTTGATATTGCAGAAAAACTAGTTAATGAAATCTATCAGCGCGCCGGCGCAACTCCGCCTAAACAGCTGCTGGACTTAAACTTTCATGACGCTGCAACTAAATTTAAAAAGGAATATCTAGTTAGAAATCTAAAAAAACAAAATTTCTCCGGAGTTGATACGGCTACGGCTATCGGGTTGGCCAATTCCAGAGAAGATGCTCGGGTCAGTTTAGCTGGAATACTTAAAAGGGAGTTTGGCGTTACCGTTAAAAAAATTAAAGATGAAGTTAAAGATTATAAATACGCTGAAAGTTTCAAAATTAGCGATAGGGAATTGAAAGATTTTGCGGTTCAAGAAATGGAAAGATATTCTTCCTTATTTAGAGCATCTTTGTTCAGAAGCTTAATCATTGATAAATCCAGAATTATAGCCAAGCCATTAGTAGAGATTGCGATGAAATATACTGAACAACATAGCCCCGTAGATCTTTTTGATAAGCCTTATCATGCAGCTATTGCTGGATTTAAAACGTGGTATTTAATGCAGCAGATAAAACTTAACGGCAGCGGCAAACAGGCCGCTGAAAAATCCGGGCTAAGCGAAGAAGCCTTTAGACAAGCGATTTTTAATCGGGGCATTAAAATAGCCGAAGTTTTAAGCGATTAGACCAAACTTTGGCCCGCATAAACCTTATAAGGAAACCTTCCCCTAGACCAAAAATGACCTTAACTTATCTGCAAGCCAAAACAATTCTGGAACAGTATCGTGAAGCTCCCAGAGACAGAGCTGAACAAATCAGATTATTGCAGTTAGCCGGATACGATCAAATTAAAGGAAGGGGCCTATCCTTGATTCCACAGCAGGAATTATTCCAAGTAGCTAAAAAAACCAGAGAACTGGCGCAAAGAACTATCAGAGACTTCTTAGTTAACGAAGCTGCGCAAGACCAGTTTCAAAAATTATACGCTTTGTTTGAATTTGATCCTCATTCAAGTTATGCTCCCGATCCGGAAGAATTGGAAGCCCGATTGCTGGATTAAAAAAAATTAAATTGTTATTCAAAATTCTTTAAAGTTTTCCAAGCAGCAATAACGAATTAAGAGGTTGGCAGTTCTTAGAATCATAATCAGGAAAATACTTTACCGCTTATTAATTTAAAGTTTTCTAAGCAGCAATAACGAATTAAGAGGTTGGCAGTTCTTAGAATCATAATCAGGAAAATACTTTACCGCTTATTAATACTGGCAGGAAGGCCTAGAATAGTAGGCTAATATCCTCTTGAATGGGAAAAAAAATACAAAGCTTTATATATTATCGTCATATTTTATATGACCGGCGATATAAAATGTATGACAAGACCGAAATTAGGATTTTGGAACAAATTTATCTTAATCCGGGGATCCATAAGAGAGAGCTTTCTAAACAGCTTAAATTAGGAATGCCCTCCATAGATTGCGGGCTTAAAAAAATAAATCAGTTAATTCAGCAGAAAAAGTCAGGGAATCAGATTAATTATTTCTTGGATTACTCCAAAGAAGCGCTTATACCATCGCTAAATACTGTTGAGCATTCCAGATTTGAAAGATTTCCAGCTAAAGTAAGATTGTCAGTAACCGATTTCTTAAGGGAATTAAAAGATAAACCTGTAATTGCTCTTATTTTTGGTTCTTATGCAAGCGGCACTTATACTAAGAACTCAGATATTGACATTTTGTTAGTTTTTCAGAAAATTGAAGATTCTAAAGAAATTGAGAATACTGCTAAAAAAATAAGCATGAAAACAAACACGCAATTAAATCCAGTTTATCTTAGCTACCAAGAATTCAAACAATCATTCCATAATCCAACCAATGAATTTTTCAAAAAGCTTAAGAAAGACAAGATAATTGCCGTTGGAATTGAATGGTGGAGGCAATTAATAGATGAAGAAGCCTGATTGGAAGCTTTGGCTAAATGATAAAACAGAATGTAAGTTTTGGATGGATAATTATATCCGGAAAAAGATTCTTAAGAAAAGTTCAAATGAATCAAGATTGCATCTAAAAAGAACAGATCATAATTTAACTTTCGCTAATTGGATTATTGAAAAACATAAAGATGAAATTCCTGATGTTTTTGGCGACGATAATTTTTATGATTGGGTAATTAGTATTTATTACTATGCCATCTATCATGCTGCTCTTGCTCTTTTGAGTAAAGAAGGATTTACTTCTAAAAATCATTCTGCTACATTGGCTTTTCTAATTTATCACCACCATCATTCGCAGAAAGCGCTGGAGAAGGAAGATGTTGAGTTAATCGCTAGTTCTTTGGATAGGGAAGATATTGAAATTCTCGGCGTTTCCAAAGAATTGAGAGAAAAGGCCAGTTATGGCGTTCACGAATCTTTCGAGAAGAAATTAGCTGAACAGGTTAGGAAAGAGGCAGTTGATTTTGCGAATAAGATTAAGTTGCTGTTGAAATCATAAAAAGATAATTTCTCGGAAAACTGCGAAAGCCATAGCTTTTCATAGCTTTTGATTGTTTCTCAAAATTCTTTAAAGTTTTCTAAGCAGCAATAAGGGGTTGAGAGGAGCGCGTTTTTGATAATACTCATTAACAGTTCTCGGTTTATTTGGAATATAATAACATTCTAAATGTAAATGATTATAAGTCCGGCCATAAACTTTCCTTACATCTTTAGGAACAGCTATTTGTTCTGGCAATCGCGAAATCCAGGGGGCTACTCTGCCCACAACCATATCACGATAAACCTGATCTTGGTTCTCCCAGCGCAAGACCGGATAACTTTCTGGCAAGAGTATACCGGATGTATCTAAATGAGCCAGAATACAAAGCAATCCCAGCTTTTCGGAATAAACTCCCACATTCATCAAATCAGCAGTCCTGGGATCGGTTTGATGAAAAACTGCCTTTCCACGAATCGGAGAAACTACTTTTGTTCCTGCTGCGACTTGAAGGTCTAAACCCCGGTGTCGAGAATTTTTATCAGGGTCGTTATAATCCGGCTCGTTGAAATAACCAGCCAAGTGAATGTTAGGCGTATCTAAATCAATCGGCCAGCGCAAGGAATGCTTAAATTGTTGCAAAGCTTCCGGTAAAGTTCCGCCTAAATGCGATCCATATTCTCTGGATCGGCCAATAAAGTTAGATTTTCTGCAGCTTTTAATAATTTCAGATAAAGTTGGTATTAACATTTTTCAATCAAATAATGCAGTTTGGTGTTCAGTTACCTGCCATCCTCCCCCTCCCTATCTGGCTTCATAAATTTTATTGCTGTTTGGCCATCAATGATAAATACTTTGTGATGCATATTATGGGGATTCAAATCTTTGATTTAAGTCTTTTATTTTCCCTAAACCGGCATATTTCCTGAAGTTGAAATTTAAACGACAACTAACTAATTTTGACCCTTCCAGAACTAAAGCATCAATGCCCTGCAATTTTCCAGCAGAGGGATTAGAACTGGAATGAAATCCAGCCAGAAACACATACTTCGCTTTTTCCGTCTCAAATTCAGTGTAAGCCATTTTACACCAGCCTCCCGGTAAAAATATTATGCTTATCTCTCATTATTTTTATCTTAATTTTCTTGTCTTTAACATACTGGCAATCAGGAACGGAAATAGTTCTATCTTTAGCTGCGGCAACCACCGAATTCTTAAAGCGGTCCGGGCATTTAATTACTGCCGTTACAATATCGCCTTCCTCAAACGGCTTTGGCAATTCTCTGGTTTCTTTAATGCTAAAATCAGTTTTATCTAACTTTAATTTGATCTGATGCTTCTGTTCCAATTCTTTTAATAAAGCATAAAATTTCTTCCAGGGAATTTCCTTGGCCGGATTGCGGCCGGGTTTATATTTTAAGAAATTTTGTATCCCTAAAATGGGCTGCTTAGGCAAAGTTTTAACCCAAATAATTATTTTTTCCAGCTCGTCATTATTATAACTATCGGTTAGCACCGGAGCCGCAATTACGGTTAATTTTTGAGAAGCATAAGATATGATGGACTTAAGGTGTTCAACATTATAATTTTTTACTCCAGCCATCTGTTTAGCTTTCTCCGGATCAATCGCATCTAATGAAAGGTTCAACTGCAGCTTGCTATTTTTAGCTAATAAGTCTATTTTTTCCTTATTAAGCAAAGTGCCGTTAGTATCAATAGAAATGGCCTGTACTTTCTCCATCTGCTGAAGATCAGAAATTAACTTGAACATATCTTCATACAAAAATGGTTCGCCCTGCACCCCGATATGAATTTCTACTGGCTCGTCAACAAAATTGATCAATATCTGCAGTTCTTCTAATAAATAATCTTTCTCTACCACAAAATCATGTTTTTTTGAACTTAACCCTTCCGAAATAGAACAGTAAATGCAGTCCAAATTGCAGGAAGTAACCGGTTTTATTTCAATAATTGAAGATTCCCGGTAGGCTATGCCGAAAGCTACATTGCCGATTAAGGGAATTCCTGAATTTCGATGAATATAAGTCGCGGAATTGCCGGTTAACTTATTTTTCAACTGTTCAAAATATTTGGCCAGCAGAAATGAAAATTTAGTTTCCGCTTTTTTCTGGTCAGGATGATTAAACTGCAGCGTATGCGGATCAATAAGAGTGAAAGAAGCTATTTCCTCAACCTCGGCTAAAGGGACGGATGCTGAAAATAAGTTAAGCAGGGTTACCTGCAGAGAATCATTTTGCAGATTAAAAGACAGCGTCTTAAAATTTAATTGAACCATAACTGCACGTAAAGAAGGTATTTTTTAAATGTTACGGTTGAATTTACCACTAACGGGAGGCATAGTATTCTGAAGCGGACAACCTTATTTCAGATATCTCATTTTGCTTCGATAATAATTCTTAACGGCTTTAACTGTAGGCGGAGATTTGGAAAACTGGCGAGGAAATTGGTCTACGGCTACTGCCAGAAGCAATTCCAGGCCTTCACCTGTTTGCTCCAAGTTTTTAATTAATTGAACCATAGTGGAAGGAACTGCTTCCAGAAAATTGGATTTAATCAAGTCCGCAGAGAGTTTGGCGTAAGTGGCATAGGCGACTAAAAGCTCACAGTACTCTTTCGGCCTTAAACTCAATAATTCCAGATATAAAGAATAATTTTTCATTCAGGTTAAATTTAGTTCCTATTTTAAAAAGATTACGGGAAATTTTACACTAGTCAATAAAACCAAAATGCCAAAAACTACAACATTCTCAAACCCTAGACTAACTTCTCAAACCCTAGACTAACTTCTCAAACCCTAGACTAACTTCTCAAACCCTAGACTAACTTCTCAAACCCTAAACTAACTTCTCAAACCCTAGACTAACTTCTCAAACCCTAGACTAACTTCTCAAACCCTAAACTAACTAAAATAACAAAGTAAAAATTAATTCAGATACTTTTAAAAATAATTATCATTTAAACTAGGCTATGGATGAGTTTCAGGAATTAGGATTTAAAATTGTGGATAAAGGTTCGGATATAGCGGGAATTGTTCTAGGCAAAGCTCTAGGGGCTGCTGTAGATGCTTATATCCAAGCCCAGGCTGGCATTGAAATTGTAAGAGATGGTGTTGAGCAAGCTGAAGACCTTGCTTCTACTGTGGCTCTCTGCGGCAATTTTGCTTTTTCTCTATACCGAGAACTGGCTTCTGACCCAGAATATACACGCGGAAAAGCCTTCCAATGGGCGGTTTGCGCGGGATTGGGAGTAGCTCAGCCAGTTTATCTTAGCCGAAAAATTCATCGTGTTATGAAAAAGACTTATCTGGACAGTATCTTTACCAGCCCCTAGATTCTCTTCTGCCTCGCCATACTCGAAATAGTTAAAAACCACCGCTTTTCTTATTCTGGATATGAGTGAAAAAGAAACCATTCTGGACGCTGATCCTGCGGCTTTAACTCCCGGCATGCGGCAATACCAAGACGCTAAACGGGCTAATCCTGATTGTTTAATCATGCTGAGAATGGGCGATTTTTATGAGCTGTTTTATGAAGATGCCATTACCGCTTCCCGAGAATTGGAAATTACCTTAACTTCCAGAGGCAAGGGCGATAAAAAAGCTCCTTTAGCCGGCGTGCCGTATCATGCTCTGGAAGTTTATCTTAGCCGGCTGATCAAAAAGGGATACAAAGTTGCCATCATCGAACAACTGGAAGATCCCCGACAAGCCAAAGGGCTGGTGAAACGCGGATTAACCAGGATCGTTACACCGGGAACAGTGATGGAAGTCTCCATGCTTCCTGAAAAAGATAACAATTATATCGGATCAGTTAGAAGTTCCGGAGATCATTTAACTGCGGCCATCTGCGATATTTCCACTGGCGAGTTCTGGGCCTGCAGTTATGAGCAGTTATCAGATTTAACCAGTGAATTTACCCGGCTGGGGCTGAAAGAATGCCTCCTTCCGGAAAGTCTGAAAGTAAACCAGGAATTGATAACCAAAATTAAATCCTTAGGCTGTTTTTTAAATTTTCAAGAAGATTATCATTTTGCTGAACAGCCTTCCCGCCAGGTTCTATTAAATCATTTTAATCTATCTTCTATAGAATCATTCGGCCTGGAAACAAAAACAATTTCGGTGTGCGGCGGTTTATTGCATTATTTAACTGCGACACAGAAGAACAGCCTTCCTCAGATAACCAGAATATCGGTCAAAAATAACTCCGAAACCCTGTTGTTAGATTCCAGCACAATTCGAAATCTGGAATTAATTAGAAACATCAGGGATAATGGCGCTAAGGGAACTTTGCTGTCAATTCTTGATCGCGCAGTTACCGCTATGGGGGCAAGATTGTTGAAAAAATGGCTGCAGGCGCCGCTGCTGAACAGGGAACAGATTACTCTTCGCCTTGATGCGGTAGCTGAACTGCAGCGGAAAGTTATCCTCAGGGAAGAAATAATTTCCTTATTAAATTCAGTTCAGGACTTGGAACGGCTTATCTCCAGAATTAATTACGGCAACAGCACTCCCCGCGATCTCTTAGCTTTGAGAAATTCCCTCCAAAACCTGCCTCCATTAAAGCAGCAGCTGGCCGGCGTTGAAAGCGATTTTCTAAGGCGCACTGCCGATTTTGACCCCTTGCCGGAGATTTATCAGTTAATCTCTGCCAGTATCCGCGATGATGCGCCGGCGGTAATCCGCGAAGGCGGAATGATTAAACCAAACTATCATCAGGAACTGGATCAATGGCATCATCTGACTAAAAACAGCCAGACCTACCTGGCTCAGCTGGAAGAAAAAGAAAGAACCGCAACCGGCATAAGTTCATTAAAAATTTCCTACAATCGCGTATTTGGATATTTTATAGAAATAACCAAAAAAAATCTTCATTTAGTCCCGGCTAATTATGTGAGAAAACAAACCACTGCGGCGGGAGAACGCTATATTACTGAAGACCTTAAATTAGCAGAAGAAAAAATTCTTAGTGCGCAGGAAAAAATAGCCGAGCTGGAATACTATTTATTTCAGGAAATCGCAGCAAAAATTGCCCGGAAAACTGTAATTATTCAAGAGACCGCCGCTAAATTGGCTGCTTTGGATGTTCTTTGCTGTTTAGCTAAAATAGCTATGGAATATAATTACTGCCGCCCGCAGTTGGCTGAACAGGGCTTTTATATCAAGAATGGGCGCCATCCGGTGATTGAACAGCTGCAGCCGGGGTTCATCAGCAACAATATTAATTTAGCCGCAGGAGAAATGATGATTATTACCGGGCCAAACATGGCTGGCAAAAGCACGGTTATGCGCCAGACGGCCTTGATCCTATTAATGGCGCAGATGGGTTCATTTGTCCCTGCTGAAGAATGCTTATTTTCTCCGGCAGATCGAATTTTTACCAGGATTGGAGCGCATGATGATTTAAGCTCAGGCCAGTCTACCTTCATGGTGGAAATGCTGGAAACAGCCGCCATTTTAAATAATGCTACAGAAAACAGCCTGATTATCCTTGATGAAATTGGCCGCGGGACAAGCACCTTTGATGGAGTATCTATTGCCTGGAGCGTGGCAGAATATATTTATAATAAAATTAGAGCTAAAACTTTGTGCGCGACCCATTACCATGTCTTAAATAAATTAGCTGAGAGATGCGCTGGAATAAAAAATTATAACATTGCGGTAAAGGAAGTTAACGGAGAATTAGTATTTTTGCATAAATTAGTTCCGGGAAGCACTGATCAAAGTTATGGCGTTCATGTAGCTAAATATGCCGGATTGCCTTTGGAAGTTATCGAGCGGGCTAAACAAATTCAATCCCTTCTGGAGAAGGATGATCAGATGATTCATAAAATCAAAGCTAAGAAGTTAGAAGAACAGCGCAGTTTGGAGGGATTTTGATTATTGATATGCTCCATTTTGTGGGCACGGATTAAGACCTTATTTACTACCAGACTGGAATAATTGAACGAAACATTTATACTCTGCGAATTTTTGAGGGGACAGAGAACAAGACTTTACTTTACCTATAAATATTTTTTGAAAGAAGAAAGTATGGAGAACTTTGAAAAATTCATTGTACACCCATTCTTGCTAAACTGCCACGAACTGCTTGAGTAAGCTCATCTAAGGATGGTTGCTTAAAAGCACCATTTTCAACGCGCGCGACTAGCGCCTCCGGCGCTACCCCGACGGAACGACCGCTGCCGTAGAGAATGCTGCCGCAGCCAACGCCACCGCTACGGCCGCCAAGCAAGGCAACACGGCCTGAATCGATATTTTTATATCCATCGTGATGTGAACCAATTTGTTCATTTCCTTCACTATCTAAGAATATAGCCTTTACTTGGTCTTCTCCACCCAATGGAATTGCTAAATCTGGATTTGTCAACTGCTCTTTAATTGGTCTGTATCCTGAAGGATTCTTTCTCGCTTCCTCAACAGAACGAACAACAGCATAAACAGCTTTCATGTCTTTTAATGATCTTTTAAACTCAGGTGTTTTTGCTTCTTCTGCAAATGCTTCATA
>Ga0209542_10001940_pt1 | contig 47547 bp, 52 predicted proteins | sample RifCSPhighO2_01_FD_184028 | JGI IMG/M metagenome (GOLD analysis project Ga0209542, IMG submission 184028) | Soil microbial communities from Rifle, Colorado - Rifle CSP2_plank highO2_0.1 (SPAdes) (version 2) | ecosystem: Environmental > Terrestrial > Deep subsurface > Rock core/Sediment ...
TGAAATAGTCATGCGAGTGACTTTTTGAGCAAGTGCAATCTTGCTTGTTTCTAATCCTTTCTGCCATTGCTTTACTATCCAAACTCTTTTTTCAAATGTCAATTTGTACATAAACATCACCGAGTGAGGTTTATGTGTAAACTAATAATGGGATAGCACAATGTTTTATTACAAGCAAAAAATATATAAATAACATACACCAATGCAATTATGATGAAAACCTCATACCACTGCACAAAATGCAATTACAAGTTCCAGCGCGACAAGGAAGTCACCAAGTGCCCTTACTGCGGCGCTACCGGGAGCGTTGAAAAGAGCAAGACAGCGCAGGAGCTCCTTGACGCTTTGACAGAAATGGACGACACCTTGCAGGACACAAGGGAAGAGATGGGCAAGTACAGATAGGCTTAATATACCTGGCTAAATCCTTTTTTCTATGATAATTATTGTCAAAATATGCTATCAACATATAATGCATAATATTTAACTTTCATATTCATGAAATCAATGGCAAAATTTGAGAATCAGGCAAGAATCGCGATTGTAGGCCTTGGAACCCTGGGGTGCCTGGCAGCCGGACATGTTGCTAAATTCAGCCTTAAGAAGCTCACCCTTATTGACCGCGACATTGTGGAAAAACACAACCTCGCAAAGCAGTTGTTGTACAGCTCAACGGATTTGAGCAAGCCAAAGGCATTGGCTGCCTCGGAACACCTGGCAGAAATCAATCCTCGGTGCAAAAGCCTTCCGATTGTGGCTGACCTGACATCTGGGAATATCCATATTTTGGAAGGGCATGACCTGATTCTTGACTGCACAGACAACCTTGAAACCCGGTTTCTGATAAATGATTATTGCAGAAAGAACAAGATTCCATGGATCTATTCTGCCGCAGCAGGCCGGATAGGCACTGCAATGAGCATCTTGCCTGGCGGCCCGTGCCTTGAATGTGCACTTGGCCGCCCATCCAATGCAGAAACATGCGAGACTTTGGGTATTATGTTTCAGGCAGCGATGATAACCTCCGCTTACCAGGCATCTGAAGCAGAAAAAATAGTTTCAAATGGCAAGGCCAGCACAGACATGGTCCGCTTTAACCTCAAAAGCAATGATTTGCTGAGGATAAAGGTCAATTTCAGGAAAGGATGCAATGCCTGTTCTGGAAAATACGATTACCTTTCCGGCAAGGCCACGACGCGCGCTGTCAAATTGTGCAGCAGGAATACATTTCAAATCCACGGAAAGCTCAGCCCGGCAAAATTCAATGCCATCAAGAAGGCTTTATCGCGAAAAAAAGGCTTCAGGGATTTTGGCCAATGCATAAGCTTTGGGCATCTCACCCTATTCAGGAATGGAAGGGCCCTGGTTTCTGCCAGGGACGAAAAACATGCAAGGAGCCTATACTCAAGATTTGTCGGGAACTGAGCTTATCCTGTTCATTTTGTTGTAAATGATAAAGATGCCTCCCAGGTACACACCATAACTCATGACTTCGAGTATGCTTGGGTTCCCATTGTATCCGAACAGTCCCTTCAGGATGCTGCCAATTATGCCCTCCTCATGCAGCCATGGGAAACTTCCATCCGGGTTGAGCAGGGGATTGATGTCCCATGCCTGGCCATGCAATACTGGGATGACGCCTGCTTCCTGGAATTCATGTATGCCGTGGGACACAAGCCCAGCTGCAAACAGCACAAGGACAATGCTCGAAACATTGAAAAATCTTTTTACGCTGACTTTTGCCATGCCTGTGAAGACAACATAGCCCAGGACAATTGCTGCAATTATGCCAAGAAATGCGCCGAGAATGCTGGTGGAGCCTGCGGCGAACCGTGCCGCGTTCAGGAAAATTACTGTTTCAACGCCTTCTCTCAGGATTGAGATAAATCCCACAGTGAACAGGCCGAAGGATGCCCCTGCCTCAATGCTGCGCTGCATCCTTTTGTGATAGGATGCAGAAACATTTTTTTGCTTCATCATCCAGAATATCATGAATGTCAACAGTGCAGCGCCTATAACCATGGTTGCGCCTTCAAAAACCTGCTCAGCGACGCCTTCAAATCCTCCGGCAATCATGCTGAACAGATATGCAAAAATTACGCTGCTGACAATTCCGGAAATAATGCCCAGATAAACAATGTTGTTGTACTTCTGCTGCTTGGTTCTTGCAAGGTAGCCAAGGATTATGCCTACTATCAGCGAAGCTTCCAGGCTTTCACGAAACATTATCAAAAAGCTGGTTAACATAACGATTGTTAAGTTTAATTGGATTATTTATAAATCTTTGTATCCAATTTTTCCAATGGCAGGTGCTGCCGTCAATTTCACAATGACATTGGAAATGCCGATTGCAGAAAATTTTTTATACTCAAAGTTCAATTGTTTGGCCATGATAGACAACATTGTCGGGATAGCGGGCCTTCCAGTGGGGATTATCCTCTTCCTGAATGAGTATGGCTACACCCACATGGACAAGTTTTTGGGCATCAATATTCTGGTGATTGCCGCATTGACTGTAATCGCTATCCAGATTTCAAACATTCTTGGCGCGCATATCACCGGTGATTATATCGCGCTTTCATACATAATCCATTTCTTCCTGATTTTTCCATCAGTGCTGTATTTCCTCTCACTGGTTGTCACACTGCCGCAGAATATCGTTGCCTCGTTTCCCCTTGTTTTTGCATCATTCATACTGATTGAAGGGCTTTATAGCTTCTTTTTCTAGAAACAATCTTACCTACTCTTGCCATGCCTTAAACCCTGTAGCCCCTGGCAAATCCCAATGCAATTAATGCGACAGAGCCCAATGCAGCTGCCAAATTTATCCACGGCCATGCCCTGATTACCCAAAATAGCTGGAGATATGCCGCTCCCAAGGCAATCCAGGTTGTCAGGGCATAAAGAATCCCGGACAAGGCCAGGCCATAAATTCCCACCGAAACAATCTTTTTTGGGGTGTTAATAAAATTTTCTTCAGGAACAGGCATATTTGCCATTCACTCTTCCTCCAACAATTCTGCCAGGCTTTCAGGATTCAATCAGTGCCCTGAGTTTTTCCTGGTATTCTTCCTTTGTAAGCCCGCCTTGCTTAAGGTCAACAATAATGCCTTCCTTGCTCACAAAATATGTTGTCGGCACACCCATTGACTTGTACATATCCCTGGCAACCCTGTCAGGATCCAAAAGTATAGGGTAAGTAATACCATTTTCCTGGACAAACCTAATCATGTCCTCCCTGCTTTCCTGCAGGTCCACGCCGAGGAGGATTATGCTGCCATTGGATTCCCTGTGGGTTTCCTCGAACCAGGGCATTTCTATCAGGCAGTCAGGGCACCATGTGGCCCAGAAATTGATAATGACAGGCTTTCCCCTGAACTCGCTCAATTTAACAGTTCTTCCATCCAATGCCTCAAGCCCGAAGTCAGGGGCCATTTCCCCAATTGCAACAGGCTTTGCCTCATTTGCAGCCAGATAAACATCTGAGATCTTGGCCGGCCTTTCCTTGAAGGGATTTTCCAGCCATAATATCAACCCAGCTATTATCACAACCGCCACTGCCAGCAGTGCAGTCCTATTCTTATTCCTGGGTCCAGCATCCTTGATTTCAGATTTTTTGTTTTTCCCGGCCATGTTTTCTTCTCATCTATCAAGGATAAACTTCTCCACTCAGCTTCCAAATGTGAAAGTGTAAATCATGAACTTATTGTCATTGCTTGCCAAAGTGAGCATGTGGCTGCCATAATCTGCATTCTCGCTGATGACATTGTAAAGCCGTGCCCTGTCAACCTTCATCATGCTTTTGCCTGATTCAGCATCAATCTCTACATCCCTGCCAGCATTTTTCACATTCAGGCTGTTGCCATCCAGAAGGACTTCTATCATTGCAGGGCTGTTTGGCTCAGCTGTGTCCGCCACCACATGCACAGCCCTGCTTGTATATCTTAACAGTATCTTGCCCTCTGCATTTTCAGCATGCTTTAGGTTATCGCCATTGTTGAGCCATTTGCCAGCTGCATAAATCCTGTCAGCAGAGATTGATTCTGGTTCCTTGTAATCCACAATCTGGTCAGGGGCATAACCCTCATCATTGCCCAGGTCAACTCTTGCAAAGTCATATCCTGCGTACAATTCAGGGGTCTGGAAAAGGCGTCCCAATCCCCCGCTTTCATCCTTAACGTCGCTGTCCTTTTTTTCAACATCCTGATTAATCTCTTTTAACAATCTCACAATCTGCGATTCTGTTTCTGCATAGCCGCCTTCCCCAATATGGTCATACCTCACTTTTCCATTTTTGTCAATCAGATATTTGTGCGGCCACCACCTGTTGCCATAGGCATTCCAGGTTCGGTAGTCATTGTCCATGGCAACCGGATACATGACCCCGAAGCCTTTTACAGCAGCCTCGACATTCGCGATTTCTTTTTCGAACTTGAATTCAGGGGTATGGACTCCAATGATGACCAGCCCGTCATCTGCATACTTATCGTGCCAGTCCTTGAGATAGGGCAGTGTCCTGATGCAATTAATGCAGCTGTATGTCCAGAAATCAACCAATACCACCTTGCCTTTCAGCCTGCTTATTTCAAGCGGATTGGAATTAATCCAATGCGAAATCCCCTGCAATTCAGGGGCATCAGGATAACTGCTCGTATCCTCGACAAGGCCGTCTTCAGTCATGGCCAGGCCACCACTCCCTGTGCCAAGATCGCTTTGCTTCTGGAATGGCTTTTCCACATACAAAATTATTCCAATGATTATTGCAACAGCAATAATAAGCAGGTTGCTCCTTATTGATTTTTTGTCCATTTTTCCGTGCCTCTTGTTGGCGACGCAATTAACGAAAATCCATCCTACAATATGTACGAAATCAGCCTGGTAAAATTATTCGTGAAAACCACTATCCCCAGCGCTATGAGCAGGATTCCGGCTATGATATTGAATATCCTGAAAAGCGCATTGTTCCTGTCGATGAATCTTGCAACGCTGCCTGTGAACAGTCCTGTCAGCATAAATGGCAGGCTCAATCCAAGCGAAAAGAATGCCAGCAAATAGCCTCCCTGCAGGGCAGAATTGCTCGTTCCGGCCAAGAGAAGGATGCTGGCGAGAATTGGGCCCACACACGGCGTCCAGCCAACTCCAAAGCTTGCCCCGAGAAGAAAGGATGAAAAATAATTTCCAGCCCTGACTGTTTTGCCTATCTTCACTTCCCTGCCCAAAAATGGTATTTCAAGAAGGCCAACTGTATGCAGCCCGAAAATAATTATTATGCTCCCCCCTATCCGTGAAAGCCAAAGCTGGAAGTTTCCAATCTTGCTGCCCAGCAATCCGGTCAAAAGGCCGAGCGCTGTGAATATCACTGCAAATCCCAGCGAATAAAAAACTGAATTGATGAATATGCCCCAGTTTATCCTCTTGCCTTTCTTTTCAACATCTGAAAGAGTGGTTCCGCTGAGGTAGCTGAGATACGCGGGAATCAGCGGAATAATGCATGGCGAAAAAAATGCGAGAAACCCGCCAATGAATGCAATCCAAATGCTCACTGTCATCTCTGCTGCCATGGAACAACCCCTTAACTCCTCCTATTAATATTTTTTTCTTAAGCCCTAAAATAATTGTCTCCACAATTCATAGGTGAAAAAATGTTAGCTTACATATCCTTTAATCAGCAGCTTGCCCAATGTTGTCAGCCTAACCTCAAGCCTTCCTTTGGCTTCTGCTGTTTCCACAAGCCCGAGTGCCTTTAATCCCTCTGACTTCAGGTTGCCGTTGATATGGTAAGAAATCAATGGCAGGCTCATTTTTGTCTTCTTGGCAAGCATCTCAAGTGATGAGCAGCAGTCCTTGTTGTTCAGGATCTTAAGGATATCCATTTTCTTGTCCGTCAGCTGCCTGTAATATGAGAACTTGAGCACAGGGAGCATCATGACCTCGCTGCCTGTCACATCAAATGCCTTGAGGCCATTGACAAATGCCGCGCTTATGGCTATGCACCTGGCCCCTTTGTCTCCTGTTGCGACATTGATTATGATATCCTTGCCTTTTTCTATGTGGGTAATCTCATTTATTGCCCTGAAAGTCTCCTCCCAGTGGTTTGACTCTGCCATCTCAATCACAGAGACAGGCAGCTTGAACTTCTCAAGGTCTTTGCGGACCTCGCGCATTGAATCCATCCTGTCCTTTCTGGCAATGAGATAGACTTTTTCTGTCGGAAACTCACGTATGCCTACATATAATGCATCTGTGTCTGTCTTTTCCCCAACAGGCACAACCATGATATGTTTCATCATTGCCACCTCCTAACTGCGCTAAATCCACAATTTATTAATCAATACTAAATTTAATTTTATAATATCAAGCTTGATATTTTACAAATATTGTAAAGCTTCTAATATATAAACCTTGGCAATTTCGGAGGAAAATCAGATATAGAGTGTTTGGAATTTTCCACTAGTTTCTAACTGGTGGCTGGAAAGCCAATGTCAAACTTTCAAGTGAAAAATTCCTAACATCATGAAAATCGCATTTTTGAATTGCATAAAGCGATTTTCAGGATCATGAAAATGCTTTGCATTTTCATGATGTTCAAGTCCTCAAAAATTGTGAAACAATTTTTGGGACACTGGAAAATGCACGGCATTTTCGGTGCCCTAGAAACCGCGAGGTTTCTATGGAGTTAGGAATGCGAAGCATTCCAAACTAACCACGAGGTCTATGGAACTAAACATGGCATTCCACGGTCTCTGACCGGTGGTTCTTGACAAAAAGAAAAAGTAAAATGCCAAACTTTCTTTGAAAGAAAGTTTGGATCAAAGAACTATCCCTGCATCATGGGGCAGCCGCCATGCCTTCCCATGCCTCCCATTTTGCCAAAGCCTGGCTGAAATCCATCAGCCTTCATCTGGTTGAGGGTGTCATAGTCGCCTTCTTCCATGGCTTCATGCCATTTGGCCATCTGCTGGAACTGCTCCTCGGTTATGTCCATGCTCATGCCATACTCTTCATGGATATCGAGGAAAGCCTGGTAATCGCCGCTTTCCAGGGCTCCTTCAACTTCAGTGTGCATTGCCATCATGCCGCCATTCTTGAAGCCTTGGCCCATCATGCCATGCATGCCTCCCATGCCCTGAAATGCACCAGCGTCAGTTGTGCCATATGTTGCATAGCCTCTTCCAAAGCCGTGCCCGGCCGCAAAGCCTGCCAATGCAAGCACAGCTATTACTCCAACAACAGCCAAAATTGTGTTATTTTTCATGTTCATCACCTTTTAATTTGATTAGCTTTTAGTAGCCGGTGGGTATATATATTCCTTGCCAGTTAAACCGTTCTGAACGGTTTAAGAACCGTTTCCCTATGCACAATTGGCAAGCTTTATTAATTTTTGCAGGCTAGCTCATGCATGGCACCTCCACTTTTTCCATTTTATGACTTCCTTAAACAGATGTTTGAATCCACCAGGCATGATTGGCTATCTCCAGACGATATTTTTAGCTTAAGAAAGCTATTTGAAGCCCCGCAGGCTCTGCCAGATTACCATTACGACGGCCAAAATCCCCTGTGGTACACCAACCACACAGCAGCATACTATCTTCGGTCCCTCTTCCCGAACGACCGGGAATTCCTGGAATCTATTGGAATCAGGGCCAATAACAATCTCAAAGGTGAAAGCCATTCCCCTCGCCCTTATGTACACGAATTTTTCGCACCTGATACATCAATCCTGGAACTGGGGGCTGGCGAAGGCTTGGCTTTGACGCAGCTTTATAATGCCCACAGGAAAAATGACACGATAGTATGGATAGGTGTTGACAAACGGTACTCCTCGAATCATCTTGATGTTGGCAAAAGGGGCTCACTTCAATTCGCGCAAAGTGACGTTGCTGCACTGGAGCAAATACCAGACAAAAGCGTAGACAGGATAATGGATGTCCAGGCAGCATTTAGCTATTCAGATTCCAATGCACTTGCCCGTGAATTAAGGCGTGTGGCAAAGCCGGGCGCTATACTCCGCTCAATGCCATTATCTGACAGGATTGCGCCAGCACTTGAGGCGCTGGCCCTTGAAGGGTGGAATGCAAGAAGAATCAGCAGAAACAGCCTTGTTGCGCGTCTGGCAGAATCATAATCCGTGCATAATTCGCAAAATCATTTCTGAAGCTTGATTGTGTATGTCTTTCCAAGCCTTTCCCTTTGCAGTATCCCCTTCCTGTCAAGGTTGGTCAGTATTGTCGAAACCTTTGCCTTGCTCCAGTCAAGCCTGAACTTCAGGGAATCCTGTGTTATCTCCCTTGCCTTTTCAACTTCCTCTACAATTTTTTTCTCATCTGCGCTCAGGGCTTTCTTTATTATTTTGAGCTCATTTGATTTGTCAGCCTTGCCTGGCTTCCCCTGTTCTGCTGTTTTTTGGCTTTTCAGCAAAAGGCTTGCAATCAATGCAACAACAGCAGCAATAAGCAAGGATGAAGTTGTTATCAGTGTATGATAATAATTTGCGCTTCCTCCCCTCATCGCAGCCATGTGCTGGATTGTGTTAAGGTCTCCGGCAAAAATATTTCTCAGGACAAGAAAAGACAACAGGTAGACGACTATTGCGATAACAATTATTGCTATGATCTTGGTCGTATTGTCAATTTCTTTCATTTTTGGATGTCCCCTCTTAATCCCTCTTATCCTGCCGTAATCTTCCATATGCCATGCCAGGCTATATAACTTCTTACTTGGGCTATTTTTTTAAATATTTGCTATAAAGCACATACCCTCCTGTTAAAATCATAATCCCGCTCATCAGCTGGCCCATGGGAATTCCAAGGAAAATTGTTTCCGGCTCCTTCCAAAATTCAATGACAAGCCTCAATATGCCATACAATGTGATGAAGCCCCAGAACAAAAAGCCTTTCTTGAATTTCCTGTCCCTGATTGAAAACAAAGTGCCGAATATCAGGAAATTTTTCAGGCTTTCATAGATTTGTGTGGGGTGCCTGAACCCATCTGCGCCCGGGAACTTTACCCCCCATGGCATTGTTGTTACCCTGCCGTACAGCTCGCCATTGATGAAATTTGCCAGGCGCCCAAAGGCCAAACCCAATGCCAAAGGGACCATCAATGCATCCGCCACTTCGTAAAAATCATGCTTTCTTTTCCTGAGAAACAGCACCAATGCAAACACGCCGCCAACAAATCCGCCGTGAAATGACAGGCCGCCATTCCAAACAGCAAAAATCTGACCAGGGTTCAAAAAGTAATAATCAGGATGGTAAAATGCAACCTCAAAAAGCCTCGCGCCCAAAACAACGCCGACTACAAGGTAAACCATGAAATCATAAATCTCTTCCTCAGTGAGTGAAAGCTTGCCCTGCCTGCTCCTCTGCAAAAGGTACCACAATGCAAATACAAACCCAAGGGCATAGATAATCCCATAATACCTTATTTCCAAAAATCCCCAGCTTACAAGCACCGGATTAATATTGTGTTCGAACATGGCACCAATAACCTCTCATGCATATTTTAATGTTTGCCTATTCTTGGCCTTGTCCGAAAACTCGCCTTCCGGCTCGGTTTGGGCATCTGCTCAGCTTTGCATCTTCTCGCGAATTGCATTTTTCTCCTCTGCAACCCCGAAAAATGCATAACCCCTCCGGGAATGGGCTTCGCAAAATTGATGCCCAAACTCACGTTTCGGGCAAGGCCACTATTCTCAGGTCTTCAACAGGCAAAACTCATGCTTTGCTTTTTAGGCAAATGTCCAAAAAGTAAGCCCTGCAAAAAGCGTGCAATAAATAGAAAATAAACAGGGTGGCATAAGTCAGCCACATGGCAATTCTTGGATAGGAGATGTTAATTGTCTCTGCATTGAGCGCCAGCCGCAGCCCCAAGTCCATGAGCAGCACCAACACTGCTATCACCAATGCCGCGGACACAAATAATCCAGCCACTCCTGAATGCTTTCTGAACTGCGTGAGCGTAAATTTCAGGCCTTTTCCCAGGCTCCCGAAGGCGCCATTGCCAATTATGAAAAACGAATGTGAAAGGTTCAGCCACAAATAAAAAAATGCCAATGCAGTTGCCATATACGCCCAATAGATAAAAATGGCCAATCCCTGGGACACAGGAATAAGGTTAACCAGGATAGGCATCAGGAGCAGAATTGTAAGGATTAAGCCAAGCGCTGCATTCAGTATGATGAAAGGCATGATCCTGCTGTAGTCCTGCCTTTGCTTTTTTTGGCTGTATTCGCTGATAAGCACCAGCACAATGAACTTGATTGCACTGTAAAAAATTATTATGGCCAAAAGGTGCAGCGCAGCCGCCCAGCCCGCCGCGACTGGCATTGTTGAAGCCAGCATGTCCAGAATTGTGAATCTCAGGATATAGGCTATAAAGACAAACGCAAGGTCAAACAAAAATGCCAGCAGCAGGTTTCTAGGCTGTGAGACAATATTTTGCAGCGTACTCCTCATCAAGGATGCTTTCCATTTTTTTGATGCCCTATTCAATGCCATGCCCGCTCTGCCAGTAGTTTTTGTCAAAAATCATGATTTCAGCAATAAAAAAATAGAAATAAAAAATCGCGGCCTATTCAGTCGCGCCTGCTGTGTTTTCTGTGGCAGCATCCGTCTCGGCCTGGCCGAGCACCTGGCCCACTTCCAGGTCCTTGTAAATCGACCCGGTCATTACCTGCGGGTTCCTGAAGACAAATGTGCCATCCTCTTCTACGCTTCCAACAGGCCTCCATGCCTCGACCAAGCCGCTATATGCCGCAGCATCGCCTGACATCACAATGGCAGGCACCTTGGTAATTGAGTATTTTTCAATCAATGCCTTGCCCTCAGGGTCTGACACATCAACAGTTGTCTCGCTGCCAAACTCGGCCCCGAACCTCAGCAGGATTGCCCTGTGTATGCTGACATTGTAGCACGCGTCGCATGATTTGTCGACAATATAAGTAACATCGAGCAAGCCGCCAAGCGTGTTGGTTGTTATATCATAATAGGGGATGCCAATTGCCTGTGCGTTTCGGATGACATAATTGCCGTCCTCCTCAACTGTTCCTATCAGCGACCAGCTTCCAATTGCATCTGGGTATTCTGCAAGTTCCGGCGACAGGATGAGGGTCGGCGCCATTGTTATGGCATATTTGTCAACAAGCATCCTGCCAACATTCCCCGCAACTTCAATTTCCTTCTTGTCTGCAATCTGTATCCCGGATGCGCTCAGTTGTGAAATGAGGTCATTCAGGTCGCTGCATTCTGCGCAGTTGCCTGGCCTTAAGTAGGTTACAGTCACCAGTCCCTTGACCTGGCCATCTGCTGCATTGACGTAGGGTGCCGCTGTTCCGGCAAACACCATCCCATCAGAAGAAACCCCAAACCCCGCAATTGTCACTTTATCTGTTTCGCCTGTCAGAACAATTGTTGGAATCTTCTGTATCCCATATTTTGCAATGAGTTCCTTGCCTTCGGCTGAAGAGTATTCCACAACCCTCTTGCCTGTGATATTGTAGTTGGACCTGACAATGCCGCTTTCCGCCTCATTCAGTGAGAAGCACATCTCGCAGGTTGAATCAACAAGCGACACCATTTCCAGCTTTGGCAAGACCTGGGCTTCTGTTGCCTGCTTTTCCTTTTCGCCGGCCACTTTCAAAATCTGGTATAACAGCGCTACATTAACAACGAGGACTACTCCAAGGATCACAAAAAGCCACACTTTTAATGAATCTTTGCCAGGCTTCGCTGCCTTTTTTTCAACATGCGCCTTGCCTGCGTGCTTGGGCCTGTGTTTTGCTGTGGTTTTTTTCTCAGCTTTCTTGTGGCTCAGGGCATGCTTTGCCTTATGGGCATTGCCAGGCTTCTGTTTTTTTCCCTTGCTTGCCTGCTGCTTATTGCTGCCTGCATCATTATCCTGTGCCTCATCTGAATCTGCCCGGCTGTCTTCTGCTGCATCGGCAGTGTCCATTTGCTCCATGTCATCCATCTCTTCCGGAATCATATCTTCATTCTTAGCCATTGATATCCCTCTCCTCTTAATTTAAGGTGCACCCTGACAAGCCCGCAAGCCTGTCAAATGCCAACACTCTCTCATAAAGTTGGCCATCAACTTCCCATGTCGGGGTAATCTTGATGTCATCCCTTGCATCATAATTCTTGTATGTTATATATTTGAACGACTTGCCGAACATTCCTCTTTGCGCAGCTGTATACTGGCACCAGTCTGCACCGTACATAATAACCCCTTTTTCTGTAAGGCATTTCGCAAATGAGTCATATCTCCCGGGCTTGTAGTGCAAATATGCGCCAAAAGCAGTGCCGGCAATTAAAATTATCAGCAGAATCCACATCATGCTCAGGCGCTTGCCCCTTTTTGTTTTCTTTGTGGCATTGATATCCTCATCAATCTTAACCCTTCTTTCCTGAGCTTCCTTTCGCTCCTCTTCGACTTTCTTGCTCACGAACTGCTTTCCCATCTCAGGCCTTCACCCATTGTATTCTGATAATCCTGGCTTCAGCTAGAAAGAATCTTGGCTTGCTGCTGGCTGGCTCGCTGCCCCCACACTGTCTGCCGGAAGGCTTACTCCGCATCCGCCGCCAACAGGCGCTGCTCCCTCGCTCCCCCTATAATCATAAGAGTCGCTTGAGCTGGCACAGCCGGAAATCATCAATGTCCCAACAATCAATACTGCCATCACAACAATAAACATTTTTTTGTTCATTTCTTCCACCCCTATCCAAAAAGTGCTTTGGATTCTTTTGCCCGTGTAAGCAAATTTCCTGTTATGCAATCAGCGAAATCCATGCAAATATAAAAAACTATGTAAAAAACTTTCTAGCAGCCGCCGACCATTCCGCTAAGGCTGTCCAGGCTCGGTGCACCGCTGCCAACTGCTCCACCAGAAGGCCCGCCGGCCGGGGCATTAACGCTTGTGGATGCTGATCCGCTGGCCCTGAAGCTGCCTGATTCTATCTTGCTCTTCAGCACTCCAAGCTCAACTGCCTGCACTGCGGCAATTACAACAAGCACTGAAACCACAATGATCAAAATTGTGTTGTTTTCCATTTTTTCCCTCCATATTTTTCTTTTTATTGGGTTTATTGATTTTCAAGCAGGTTTGCCGTAAAATTCACAATATTATCAGCAACCCCCTACCATGTTGCCAAGCTGGTCAAGGCCAGAGGCCCCTCCTGCATCTCCTGCTGTTGGCGCGCCCTGGGTCGCAACCTGGTAGGCCAATGTCACCATATTTTTCGGGAACCATGCAGTTTTCCACTTAAGCACTTCCCGCAAAACTTCAGCATCAGCGTACTCAGTATTCATCATAAGCCACATTGTCACAGAATGCACAGCCGGATTGTGGCTGCATCCGCATCTTGAGCTTCCATCCGGATTAATCCCGATTGGCCCAACTCCGCAGCAATATTCGCATGAAATCCCAACCGGCTTTGTGGCCAGGTTAAGATACCTCTGCCATGCTTCTGGATGGTTTTCCTTCATTTCCTTCTGAAGCCCTGGAAAAGCCCTTTGCAGTTTTGTCAGTGAGCCAACAGGGTCATCAAAGCTTACGCCCATTGCATCGCCATACTCAGGAGTCCCGGCCGGCAGCATTACTGCAATTGCGTCATCGACTGTAGCAATCTGTTCCACTGGGAACAGCAATGAGATTGACTGGGCCGTTGACTTGGATTCCAGGACATTGACATCTGCAATATCAGATGACCCGCCAGAGTTAAAAAATGACACTCCCACTCCCGTTGATTTGCCTGAAATCATGTTATTCACTGAGAAAATCTGGTACTGGTTGAAAAGTACAACTGCTGTCACGACTATGATCAGAAAAATTGTCACTGTTTCACTCTTATCCATCCTGCCATCCGCCTCCAAGTCAATTTTTTGACAACATGATATGATGCTGTCGAAACACCCAACCTTTACAAAGCTTGTAAAACTACCTATATATAAAGTTTTCCATTATTTCCAGGCAAAATACAATTCAAGCACTCTGGCAATCCACACTTCATAATATATAATATACATTCCTGCCAATAATACGACAATTGCGCTTAGCTTCCTTATCAGTGGCATGTGTTTTTTTAAGTAGCCTATCATCAACTCCTTGGATATGGCCGTTGCCACTGAAACAGCGAGCATAAATATGCCCATGCCCGCGCCATAGAGCAGGAAAACGCCCAGGCCCTGCACAATCCCATTAAGCGTCAAGGCAGCCGTGACAATATACAGGAAAATCGGAATCGTGCAGCTGATTGAGGCAATGGCATATCCTATCCCATAAAGAAAGAATGCAAGGTATTCATTTGAATTTTTTGTGGATTGCAGCCTGCCTCCTATTCGGTTGAGCCCTGGCAGGATTGAAATTTCCTTTCCTGCAAGCAGGTAAGCACCTAGGCCGGCGAGGACAAATCCCATTATCAATGTAAGAAGAGGGGCGAAGCTGACAAAGCCCGAGCCTAAAAAAGCCACTGCCAGTCCAGTTAGCCCAAACACAAAAAGAAAGCCTGCGCTGACAACAGTTCCGAGCAAAAGCCCTCTCAAAACCCTAATGGCCTTGCTTTCATTTTCCCTTTCCTTCTTCTCAATGTAATAAGAGACATAGGCAGGAAGCATGGCTATGCCGCAAGGATTGAGAAATGCGATCAGGCCAGCAGAAAATGCCAGCCCCCCTAAAGCGTAGTCAGCCATTTTATTCCCCTGTAATCATATAATCAATGAAATTATTATGATGCCCCTCTCGAAAAACCGGTTAAACGACATCCTGCACTTCGGCAATTATCCTGTCAAGCCTGCTTTCATCATCATCCCTGTAAACCATTTTGCCTTCCCTGTCAATAATTATGGTCGAAGAAGTTGAAATCATTTCAAATTTAAGCGCAACCTGGTCAGTGTCAACATGCCAGCTCCAGTCATCAGGCCCGCTGACCCTATTCTTGAATTCTGTTATGGTTTCATTCGTTTCCCCGTCCCAGACACTCACATACACAATTTTCAGGCCATTATCCGAATACTCGCTGTAAACTTGCCTCATCTTCTTGGCTTCTTCAATGCATGTGGCGCACCAGCTTGCAAAGCCCTGCAAAATATATGGGCTCCCCAACAGGCTTTGTTTTGTAACTTTTTCTCCATTGATCCCGGTCAAGCTGAATTCCGGCGCATCTATGTGGTCAAGCGTCTTTGCGCCTATGAGCCTTTCCTGCAATGCATCCAGCCTTGCCAGGGCAGCCTGGTTTGATTTTTCAGCATCAGCATTGCCCTGCCTGGCACAGCCCTGCAGGATTATCAGCATCATTATTGCGCCGGCTATTGCAATAGCATAAACCATTGATTTCTTTTTCCCATGCAGCTTTAGTGCCATCATTTGCCTAACCTTTACAACTTCTGTAAAACAATGCCATGCGTACTATATAAATGTTATCCTTAACCTGTCCATAAGGGATTAATCAATGAATCATTATTAAGCTGTGCGGAGTTTCAGTCAATAATCACTCTCATCAAAGCCTTATATTTAAAGCTTTACAAGGCTTGTAAAAAAAACGTAAAATATATAAAGATGCCCTCAATAGGGGATTTATCATGAAGAAACTCAAGGCAAATTCACAATATGAATCAATACTTTCACCATTGGAACGCGATGTACTTTGCGTGATATGGCCGAACAAGACCATGAAGGTTAGGGAGATCTATTCAATTCTTGGGCCGAAAAGAAAAGTCGCATTGAGCAGCATTGCTGTGATCCTTGACAGGCTGCACGAGAAAGGCGTTGTAGACAGGAAAGTTGAGACGGGCAGGGGAGGGATAAGGTACCTTTATTTTCCAAAGCAAAACGAGGCGCAGTTCGAGGTTTCAGTGATAGAAAAGGCAGTGGACAGCCTTATTGACAAATTCGGGCCGACAGCAGTCAGCTACTTCAACGATAGATTCTCAAAAAGAAGGGGAGGCTGAAATGGGCTTGCTCTTTGACCTCGAGGTTTTTTTCTACAATCCTTCCAATTTTTATGTTACTTTGGCGTCTGTCATGGCATCGCTGCTTTTTTTCCTGATTATGAAGTTCAACAAAAAAGCATCCAACAGTCATAAGCTTATGCTGGCATACATGCATGTTTTTGCCCTTGTGTTTCCGGTGCTATACTTTGTATATTCAACCGGGTGCAGGATGCTTTTCAGCTCATGCCATCGATTCCAGGCAATCATGTACATTACAGCCCTGGCTTTGCTATCTGCGCTCATTGCTGCAATGCTTGTCTCACCTTTGGTAATCTATCAGAGCTTTAAGAAAAAGTCAAAGCAATTGCAGGGCAGTTATCTTTCAGACTTTGTCGAGCAGAATGCAGTCAGCTACGGCCTGAAGGAAGTCAAGCTTTACCTGCTAAAGACGGCAAAGCCTTTGGCAATGTCATTTTCACATTTTAGAAAGAGCATATTCATTTCTGTGGGCATGATAGACCTGCTGGGCAGGAAGGAGATTGAGGCAGTGCTGTTGCATGAATTGAGCCACCTGAAGGACAATACCCCTTCCCTGAAGATTTCAAGCTTTTTCCTCAGGATATTGTCGCCACTGTCCAAATTCGCAAGCTTTGGCAGGGAAATCGATGAAGAGGAAAGGAACGCGGACAAATTCGCAGTCGGGGTCCAGGGAACACGGCGCCATATTTTTTCTGCACGCAAAAAAACAGACGAGTTTTTCAGGAATTACAATGACCTGAAGTGACCCCTCGAGCTTTTGCAAACATTTATAATGTTTAATAACTATAGTTACGGAATGGATTCTCAAGGCGGCAATCTTGAACATCTGCTCCAGTCCATCCAATCTACAGACAATATCCTGCTAAAAGTCACTCCGGAACTTGTTTTTCTTCCTGGCCCGGCCATACACACGGACAGTTATTGGAGAACACTGCCTGAAAGAAGCTATTTTCGAAAAAACCTTATGAAAAATGCAGTTCAGTGGGCAAAAGAATCCGGCCAGGATTTAAGCGCGCCTGACAAGGAAAAAATAAATGAGGCAGTCAACAGCCCTGATTTTCCCGGCAGCCTTGCGCCAATATATTCAATAATCCCTCACACAGTCCTGAGAAATACTTTTATGGGAAACATGTCTGAAGCCAGGCAGGAATTGTATGCCCAAATGATGAGCTGGGGCTTTGATGACATTATTGCTGATACAACCAATCGTAAGTTTGAGGAGGCTATCCAAAATAATTTTCGGCACGGCAATGGAGGGGATGCATCCCGGCGGGTATATGCTTCTGTAAGCCATCTGGTTTATCCGGATTACCATCTCCTATTTTTTTCAACCAGGGACGGAGGCGTTAATCAGCTCAAGGATGAAGATATTAAAATAATTCCGGACGAGCAGCGCCGTCATATCACCCCTAAGATGGTAAGAGGCGGATTAGGCTGGCAACTGTTGTATGATAACAGCCATTTGCTGTTCGTTTCCACTCATCCAACTGGCAATGACATAGGGGTTCAAGTGCTGGAATACGGGCCCCAAAAGAATTATAAACCTCACATGGTTTCTCAGAATTATGAAGCTTCCGGAGCAATGGCACCAGCTGGACCAGGATGAAGATGAGCACATCTATGTGCACAAAACTGATGACGACCCGCATTACTACGACAAGTCAGTTGAGATTGCCAGGCAAGATAAGGGCTGGTCCGTCATAGCCAGGCACGGCCGTGACAGCAATGCCAGGGAAATCTGCAACCACCAGTTTCCGGACAAAATCCAGGCTGAAAAAAAAGTCCAGCAGCTTATGAGTGGGGGATTCTAGGCTCGTTCCGTTAATAAAGCACCTGCTTAGCAGAAAAGTTTACGTTTTGCCATCAATTCTGCGAGCATCTGGAAATAAGGCAGACAGCAGTTTTCGGAGTGCGGTCACTCGCTCTGCTCGTTCGGCACTTAAGCGATTCCAAAAATCGTTAAGTTCCAGGGAGAAAACTGCTCTCGTGAATAAGATGCCCATGCGAGCCGATGGCAAAACCTGAGCCTTCAGGCGAAGTTTTCTGCTAAGCTAAAGCACCGAAAAATATTTATACTAATGTGTGGTTAATTCCCCTACTAGTTGTGGTGAATGGGCAAAATGTCGACTAAAAAAGAAAATATTCATGCAAACACTCATTACCACCATGCAAAACTGAGTATTCATTTTCTCGCCGCAAGCCTGATAATAATCGGCTTGTTTGTGCTTTCATCCCAAACCTACCAGGGAAATGATTTGACAGGCGCAGCAACCTCCCCTGTAGAAGTCATGCCTGTGAAAGGTGGATATAGTTATGGTTATATCTCAGTTTCCTCTACCCCCAGCGGCGCAGCAATCTACCTCAATGGCGCATATCAGGGCCTGACCTCTAAAATTATTAAGGTTAAAGCTGGAACTTACTCCCTGAAATTAACAAAATCAGGTTACAAGGATTATACGCAGTCAAATATTTACGTCGGTAAAGGGCAGACAGTTAAAATCATTGCAACCTTGCAGCCAATTGTCACCACAGGCAATATCTACCTTAATTCAAACCCGACTGGCGCAAAGGCTTATGTGGACAATATATACAGGGGCACAACGCCACTGACAGTCTACAGCCTGGCCTCCGGCTACCATTACCTCAAAGTCACTCTTGATGGCTACAAAAATTGGTCTAACACTACCTATGTCAATGCCGGTTATACAACAAGCGTGATTGCCTATCTTGAACAGGAGGAAGTTGTTCAACCAAATAGTTGCACTGACTCTGATGGCGGTCTTAACTATTATGCTATAGGATATATCGACGCCTGGGCTGGTGGGCCAGAGCCCATACATTGGTATGATTTTTGTTCCGGAAACGGATTAACATTGACCGAATATTACTGTGACGGAACAACACCAACGCAGACTAGCAAGAGCTGTAACTGCCTAAACGGCGCATGCGTAAATGAAACAAACACCACAGGTTCACTTACAATTAATACAGCTCCGGTTTATTATGTTGATGTAAGGATGTATCCGCCAGGATACTGGTACCCCCCCGAGCCTTTGACCACAACAGCTGCAACAGGTCAAACTACCCTCGGCGGCCTCCAACCTGGAACTTACAACATATTATTATCGAAAGATGGTTATAAGGATTTTGTAACACAGGGAGTTACAATTCAGGCTAATCAAAATACAATTTTAACCCACGCAATGGTGCTTAATACAACAACCAACACAACGCAATTCAACTGTACAGATTCCGACAATGGGCTGAACTATTACACGTTTGGCTGGGTATCTGGCTATCAATATGGAGACCCATACACTCATTATGATTCATGCAGTCTCGGCAGCGGATATCTTTATGAGATGGCATGTAATGCAACAGGAGAATATTACTCTAAGCCATATTTATGCCCGAATGGATGCAATGAAAACAATGTATGCATCAACGCAACTAACACAACAGGCACACTTGGTATCCATTCAACGCCAACCGGAGCAAAATTCTACTTATACAAGGATTTAACACCTGTTGCAGGCTGGCAGTATATTCTTACTGGCTATACCACTCATTATGCAACAAACCTTCAGCAGGGCAATTATCGTGTCGACATTTCAAAGGAAGGTTACAACTCATGGGCCGGGACTAAAACAGTTATTGCCGGACAAACTACGGATATTTATGTTACCCTTCAGGCCAACAATTCTTGCAGGGATAGCGATAATCTCAATTATTATAACAAGGGCTACGTGGCTGGCTCAGAAAATGGAGAGCAATATTCCAGATGGGATGAATGCGAGCCAGGCACTAATTGGGTCAATGAGTTTTATTGCAATGGTAATAACTGGAGCTCCACAATTTATGACTGCCCATCTGGCTGCTCTGACGGCGCCTGCCAGAACCAGACAAACACGACAAATACTATGGGTCCGTTCAGTCCCGGTATAATTGGCACCTCTCAATTTGGTCCAAGTTCCCAGGCCTGGTCCACTCCTACGTATGCTGCCTACAGTGATAACCAATTTGCTACAGTGGTGTTGCCCAAACAACTATATCAAGAATCATCAAATTGGCTGGAAGCAAAATCCTTTGGCTTCACAATTCCGACTGGTGCCATCATTCAAGGTATCATGGTGGGAATTGAAAGAAAAGCCAGCGCTCCAAACTCTATTAATGATAATGCGGTACACTTAATGTACTTCGAAAGTCCCATCGCTGGTCCAAGATACTCATCTTTTTCATGGCCCACAGATGACAATGTTTTCCAAAAATATGGCGGTCCTGATGATTTATGGGGGTATTCTTTTTGGTCCCCGAGCATGATTAACCACCCGGATTTTGGTGTTAAATTTGCAGCAATGAACAATCTCTTGAATTCCACCAACGCAACTGCGACAGCATATGTGGACGCAATTACCCTCGAAATTTGGTATACAAATTAAGAAAAATTTTCTATCCATGGTTATTAAGCTAAAAATCCTTATCTCATCATTCCAGAAATCTTCTTCATCTCATCAATAAATGCGTCAACTTCCTCTTCAGTATTGTACATGTAGAACGAAGCCCTTGCGCTGCCATCAACCTTGTAATGGTTGAACCACGAATGAACGCAGTGCCTTCCAGCCCTTATCATAATATTCCTGCTTTCATTCAGCATGATTGTGATTGCGTGCGGGTCCATGCCAGGCAAATTAAAGCTCAGTATGCCCCCTCTCTGTCCGGCCTTTTCTGGCCCCAATATTTCAGCGCCAATGCCTGACACGGCATCGGAAGCTTTTTTGTTCAGCATTATTTCATGCTTCTCAATTTCGTCCATGCCTATTGTCTTGAGGTATTCAGCTGCCTTTGCCATGCCAATTATCCCTGCATAGTTCTGCAATCCTGCTTCAAACCTTTCAGGCGCATTTTCCCATTTTGCCGAATCGTAATTTGAGTCCATTACTGTCCCGCCGCCAACAGACAGCCCGTCCAATTTCTCCAGCATGTCTTTTTTGCCGTACAGCACGCCTGTGCCGGTCGGGCCGAGCATTTTATGCCCTGAAAATGCAAGGAAATCAACATCCAGCTTTCTCACATCAATCTCCTTATGCGGGATTGCCTGTGCAGCATCAAGAAGCACAGGAACCTTATTTTCATGCGCGATTTTCACAACTTCTCCTGCAGGAACTGAGCTTCCGTCCATATTGGACGTGTAAACCACTGACACAATCCCTGCATTTTTCACTTTCCTGGAGAAATCGTCCAGATTAAAGCCCTCTCTTCCAAACTCGGCAAATTCCATCCTTGCATTGCCCTTCATTTTTCTTTTTTGCCATGGCAGCAGTGTGCTGTTGTGCTCTTTCTCACTCAGCAATGCAACATTGGATTTGGATTTTCCAAAGTCAAAGCCATTTGCAACAATATTTATGCCTTCAGTTGCATTCCTGGTGAAAATTATTTCCCCGGGATTTTTTGCGCCAATAAACTTGGCCATTGTTTTCCGGCTTTGCTCAACCATTTCAGTTACTTTTTTGCCAAAAGCGTGCTCGCTTCTTTCGCCGCATCCAGGGTAATGGAGGTAATAATCATTCATCGCCTCAATCACTTGGCGGGGCTTGAGCGCCATGCATGCGCTGTCAAAATATATTACAGGCCTTCCTTTAATCTTGTCACCCAGTACAGGAAAATCCTGCCTGATTTTCTCAATGTTCATTTCGCGAGCTCCTGTTCAATAATCTTCTCGAATTTTTCAAAGTCCTGCGGGCCTACCAGGGTCCTGTTATTTATAAAAAATGTTGGCGTGCCATAGACCCCTGCTTTTATCCCTGCCATGACATCCTCCTCAATTGTGGCTATATGCTTTTTGCTGTCCATGCATTCATTGAATTGCTCCATGTCAAGGCCAAATTCCAGCGCCAATGACTTCATGCCATCTGCATCATGGCTCATGTTCCCCTGCTTTTCGAAGAGGAAATCCCTGAACTCCCAGTATTTGTCCTGGTCATTTGAGCACCTTGCTGCAAGCGAATGCAGCTCTGCAAATTCATGCTTTTCGGTTATCGGGAAATCCCTGAATGTAAATAAAATTCTGCCTTCATAGGCCTGCAAAACCATTTTCACAGTCGGCTCTGCTTTCTTGGTAAAAGGGCACATGTAGCAGCCGAATTCAATCATTTCGACTTTGGCATCAGCTGGCCCCAATGTCGGGTTCTTTCCCAGGCTGGGCAAAACAACGGGCCCGGTATAATTGCTGACCAATCCTGAAAATTTGCCTTTCCCTGCCGGGTCAAAGATGCAAAAATCCTCCCCGTTCACCTTGCCATTGCAATTGCCATATTTGTAAAAATTATACCCTCCAATGCCTGTATAGACCAGGCTCAGGACAGTCAGGATGATAAAAGCCCACGAAAGCCATTCAAAATAGTTGAAGACAAATTTTGCAAGGCCGGGATGGGTTCTCATGATTTTGCCAGTCAGCTCGCCTTTCAGCCTCACATCCAGCCTGCTTTCGCATTTTCTGAAGCTTATCCTTCTCAGGACGCAGTCCAGGGCCTCTTTAGCCATTGGCCTGTGCCTGGCACTGAAAATAGCAAGAATCCCAAAAACAACCAAAGCGATAATGCATATCATTCCCGGATGCCTCCACTAAACTGCCTTGCCTCTCTGTATTTGCTGGCTTATATATAATATTAACCAATGCCAGCCACTGGCTTATTTCCGTATGCACTAATATTATCCATATTACCCGAAACCTTTACAAAATGTGTAAAAGTAAGTCCTATATAATGTTTTGCATTACAATGGTTAATTTTAACAAAGATTTTTAACCACCTTTGCAATCTGATTTCCATGAAAGCGATTTTTATCGAAGCACTGTACAGGAAAATTATCACTTTGCCAACTGACCTTGTCGAGGCATTGCCAGGCGCAGTGGCGCTTTTCACTTCGGTCCAATTCACAAATTCACAGCAAAAGATGAAGGGGCAGATTGAGGCAGAAGGAAAAAAAGTGGTGCTCCCCACTGCCCCCCATTCAAAATATCCCGGCCAGCTCCTGGGCTGCGGAATAAAAAAGTTCAATGAAAAATTTGATGCATTCCTGTATGTCGGGGACGGCGTATTCCACCCCCAGACGCTTGTTGTTGAAAACAACAAGCCCGTTTTCATTTTTGACCCTTTCGGCGACAATAAGAAATGGGAAATGCTGGACACCAAAATCGTCGCGGATAAGCTGAAGCGGAAAAAAGGAGGCATCCTGAAGTTTCACGCAGCAGACAACATCGGAGTCCTTGTTTCCACCAAGCCAGGCCAGAATTTCCTGAAATATGCAATGAAATTGAAAGAACTTTACCCAAAAAAGAATTTCTACTTTATAATCAACAACAACGTGGATTTCTCGCAGCTTGAGAATTTTCCGTTTGTCCAATGCTGGGTCAACACAGCCTGTCCAAGGATAGGCATCGATGACGTCTACAAATTCCAGAAGCCAGTTGTGAACCTTGATGATGTCGCGGAAGGCATCCTCAAGACGAGCATTGCCTACAGGGCAGACAAGCCCAATGCAATGCTTGCAAAAAGCAGGGCAAAGAAATGATTATTCTTGCCCGAAGGCAATCAGGCCGGACAAGGCCCGATACAAAAGCAAAATCTTTAATACCCTCTGTCATATTAATATAATATTACACAGATATAATATTACACAGCAGATTTATTTAATACCGAATTGGGGGGATGTTTGATGAAAAATATTTTCAGAAACATAAGGATATTGCATCTCGTGGCTTTTGCTCTTGTTGTTTTAATGGCAAGCTGCGCAGTTCAGAAGACACAGACAGAGACTCCGCCGGCAGATGACACCAAAACCGGAGGCGAGGAGACAATTGTCGTTCAGCAGCCTGAATACAGGGGGGATCTGGATATCACCAGCATTCCCGATGGCGCTGACATTCTTGTCGACGATGAAGTCATTGGCACCACACCAACAAAAATTTCCCTTGAAGCGGGCGATTACAATCTCAAAATAATCAAGGAAGGCTATGTTGAGCATTACGCATCAGTTTCAATCCTGAAAGACCAGGTTACAAGCCTTTCGGTGAACCTTACTATGGCTGTGGCCGAGGGCGGAATAACATATGGAAACCTCAGCGTAACCTCAAATCCGGCACAGGCGCAGGTATATATTGACGGCGGCATCAAGGGCACAACCAATATCAGAATCCCGGGGATTTCACCTGGCCAGCACAATATCCGCCTGACCAAGTCGGGTTACTATGATTATACGGGAATTGTTGTTGTAAGCGCAGGAAAAGTTTCCAGCTTTCACGGAGACCTAAAAGTCATTCCCCCCACCAATGTGACCATTACAGCAACTGAAAACGGGACTGCAATAGTTGCCTCGGCCAAGCTTTATGACCCAGCTACAAATGAGCTGGTCCGTGAAGACCTTACTCCTGTGAACATCATCAGGATGAAGCCCGGCAATTATTCACTCACTGTAAGCAAGCCGCTGTACGCGGATTTTGTCCAGGAATTCACGCTTGAGCCCGGCCAGGTCCTTGAAATTAATGCAGACATGGTCAAAGGCTAGCCAGGAAACGGCTATTAAGCAGAATAATATTTGCAGGCCCAATTTGCCTGCCTGTTTTCTTTTTTTGTTATTTTCAATCTCTTCTGGGTTGTTTTTATTCGCATAACCACCGGTTCTGTTTACAGCCATAACCACCAAAATATTTATATACAGATTAGTAAACTGATATATGCAATTATATCAAATGTAAATGACTTTACAGTTAATATGAGCTAGGGTTCAATACAGGGTTGAAAATTATTAGTGTGGCGCCATGCCAATATTGCTTGGCATGCACGGTCTGGCATGAAAAAAGGGCTGGTTCAAAAGATGAAAAAAGCATATCTTAGCCTCGTCGCTGTTTCCTTTTTGCTAATTCTCCTGTCCGCTTGCTCCCCTCCGGAAAATAAAGTGACTTTTGACAGGATCACAGGAAATTTGGTTGCAGTTGAAAATGGGGCATCGCTTATTGTCCAATCAGTTCCCGACGGCGCAAATGTATACCTGGATGAAACATTATTGGCCGACAAAACCCCTCTTGAAATATCCGGCTTGGCCGAAGGCAAGCATTCACTTCGGATTGAAAAGACCAATCATTTTGACTACAAGAAAACGCTTTACCTAAACGCTGGCCAGCAGACAACTATCAAGGCTGAGCTGACTTCCAGGAAAGGCAGCCTGTTCATAACTTCTGTGCCCAATGCCGCAGACATTTATCTTGATGGAAAATACCAGGGCAGGACTCCATTGAAATTGACCAGCATGCCAACTGGCCCTTACCAGCTCAAACTGTCGATGGATGGCTACCAGGACTATATGCGGACCGTAGAAGTCATCTATAACGATGTTACCACTGTTGAAGCTACTTTGATAAAAGGCACATCCGGAACCAACACTGGCATGGATACAGGAACAGACAGCAGCGCAAAGTACATCCAAGTTTTCTCGCCTAAGGAAAATGGCATATGGCAATTAGGCCGTGGGTACAGGATTCAATGGATTTCCAATGCGCTTGCAGAGGGAACTCTGATATCCGTTGTGCTTGAGCCCGTGTACCCAGCCTGCCTTGACATGGATCCGCCATGCAGCCTTGCACAACTCGCGCCATACACTATTGCAAGCAATATAGCTGACAGCAATTATTATGACTGGTACATCCCTGAAGACCTGAAGGCATTATATCTTGGCTCTGGAAAAATTATCATAATTGCGCGCGAACCTTCTGGAAACCAGCTGACCGGCACCAGCTCCCGCTTCAATGTCGTTGCCTCGCTTGCCGATTTGAACAAGTCGATGACATATTGCGATGACAGTGACGGCGGATTATCCTACTATGAAAGGGGAACTGTTTCCGGCGCGCTTGGCGGCAAGCCTTTCAAAATTTCTGATTCCTGCTCCAAGTCAAATGCCAATGCTTTGCAGGAATACACCTGTCTGCAGAATGGGGCATATAACATGCAACTGTTCAATTGCGCCAAAGGGTGTGGGGATGGCAAATGCCTTGGCGAATCAACAGCTGGTGGAAGCATTGCTGCCTATTCTATCTTGCCCTTGGATTTCTTTGGCCAGCCGGTCGGAACCAAGAAAACTGTCCCATTGAAATTCAACCTGGACACAGCAGTTGAGCCATATATCACCCTTGCTGCATTTGACCTCGACGCAAAAGCTGAAGCCAAGATGTATGTCAATGGCAACCTTATACCACTGCCAGCGAACATATTCTCTGACCAAAATACAATAAAGGGAACAGTCCCAATCCCCAAGTCGGTTCTCAAGCACGGGGTCAATGAAGTCACGTTTGAATTTGCAAGCAATCTCGATGGAACAACAACTGGCTTCAGGATTTACAAAATTGTCCTGGGCGCCAAAGCTTTTGACAGAATTCCTTTTGACTTCTATGGAAAGCCGGTCGGCACCCAGATGTCCACAAGCTTTGAATACAATGCAGACGAGACCCTTGAGCCGACCTTGACATTATCTGCATATGACCTTGATTCCGCTGCTGAAGCCAGGGTATATGTCAATGGCTATGAGATGTCTCTGCCGTCAGCAATATACTCAAATGAAAAGACCATGACTGCTGAAATCCCAATCAGCGCAACCCACCTCAAGGACGGCCTCAATGACCTGACAATTGAATATTCATCGGATTTGGGCGGCTCGACATATGGTTTCAGAATAACGCAGGCATCCATTGATACTGAAATCCGCAAGACCACAAACACCCTGCCTTTGAATTTTTTTGGAACAACAGTCGGGACAGTCAAAAGCTACATAACTTATTTGGATCCATCAGCCATCAGCCAGCCAGCAATACTGATAACAGCCTATGACATAGATTCCCTGAATGAAGCCCGCTTAAAAATAAATGGCTATGCGTTGAATCTTCCTGGCTCAATTGTCGGCGATATGCAAACAAAAACAGCAGTCATTCCGCTTAGCAGGCAAATGCTTAGGGACGGCAGGAATTTCATCTCATTTGAATACGTTTCTAGCCTTGGCGGAACAACCAGCGGCTACAGGATTGACAATATCGAAATAGGGGAGCTTGACACCTTGGGCACAGCAAATCCACCGAGAATAATGATAAGCTCCCCCACTACTGGCGAGACATTCACTACATCTGCAGTGGCGGTGATTGGCACAGCTACTGACGATAATGGGCTGAGCAAGGTCGATGTCAAGGTAAACAATGCTGTTAAAAAAACCATCCAGCTTTCCGGCAAGACCGCATCATGGAGCACAACTGTCAGTCTTGCTGAAGGCAGCAATACAATTGAATCACAGGCAACTGATATTTACAGCGCCTCTTCGGATACGGCAGCAGTTACAATCCAATACGCACCCTACACCCAATGTGCGGTGCCATCTTGCAATCCTGACTCTGCAGAGCATTACTGCCTGGACAACCAATGGGTTAAATGCCCGGAGGGCCAGACCTGCCTCGGCGGGATTTGTGCTGTACATCCTGTTTGTGAAGCAGGGGCATGCAACCCCATCAACAGGCAGCAGTATTGCCTCAATGGCCAGTGGGCTTCTTGCACGACAAATCAGATATGTGACGCCGGAAGATGCACGATGCCGCCTGCAGCAGAATGCAGCTCACCTTCCTGCAACCCTTCAAATAAAAGCGAATACTGCGCAAATGGCCAATGGACAGCATGCTCATCCGGATTTGTTTGCGATGGCGGCCTTTGTGTAAAACCATCAGTTTGCAATGCCAATACATGCAATCCTGCCAACAGGCAGCAGTATTGCCTGAACGGCCAATGGGCATCCTGTTCCTCCAGCCAGATATGCGCTGAGGGGAAATGTGTGACTCCTGCAGTTTGTGAATCAGGTGATTGCAATCCAACAACCACCAATCTATACTGCCTGAACGGCCAATGGGCCTCATGCCCCTCAGGGCAAACCTGCCAATCTGGAAATTGTGCTGTAATTCCAACTGAAACCAAAGAACTTGTTGTCTATTCAGATGCACTGAACTCACCCTGGTATAGCGCTCCATGGGGGGCGTCCATTGAATATTCCAGCACTGAAACAGTATTCTCAGATTCGTATAGTATCAAATCCTCTCTTGGTCCATGGGGCGCGCTAAGGATTAGGAATGGGCCATGGGGTCTTGGCCAGGATATACTTCCGGCTCAATACAAAAACTTTGAATTCATGATACATGGCGGCACCACAGGAGGAAAAATCAATGTCAGGATGGAAAATGATGATGGCCTGGCATTCCCTAGTTCTCAAAGAACAATTGCTGCGAACACGTGGAACACAATTTCCATCCCGCTCAGCGAGCTAAATCCCAATAATTACGGCATTACATCATTTTATGTCCAGGAGTTCAATGGCGCAACAAGAATCTTTTTTATTGACAATATCAAGTTTACAGGCGAGTCAGGCCCGGTTGTAGAAGATCAAATTGCACCTTCAGTTTCCATTGCCTCTCCAACTTCAGGCGCGACCGTGTCAGGCATTGCCACAATATCTGCCTCCGCGTCAGACAACAAAGCTGTCACAAAAGTGGAATTCTACAGGGGCACAACACTTTTGGGCGCTGACGCATCCTCGCCTTATTCATACTCATGGAACACAGCTGGATTGTCCGGCACGCAAATTTTAGTGTCAAAGGCTTATGATGCTGCTGGCAATGTCGGAACATCATCTCCTGTATCAATTAGTGTAATAAGCGTGCCACCTCAAACCTGTAATGCGCCATCCTGCAATCCGGCAAACAGCAGTCAATACTGCCTCAATGGCCAATGGTCAGCCTGCGCATCAGGGCAAATATGCCAAAACGGTGCCTGCAAAACACCTACAGCCTGTACAGGCCTTACATGCAATCCAGCCAATCCCAACGAATACTGCCAGAATGGACAGTGGACATCATGCACAGCTGGAAAAATATGCCAGGCTGGATCATGCATTACCCCTCCGATTGTTAATCTGAGCGGCTTTGTAACAGTGAGCGGAACAAATTTCATGCTCAACGGCAAGCCATTCTATTTCGGAGGAAATAACGCTTATTTCCTCATGCAGGCAAAAGCGCTGGGGTACCAAAATGCAGTCCTCCAGCAGCTGGATAGGTCAAATGAAATTGGAATACGTGTAATACGAACTTGGGCATTCGCTGATGGCCCTGCTGATCCTGGCTCGGTGACACTCCAATCAAGCGCAGGCATTTACGATGAAAACACTTTCAAGGCCCTGGATTATGTGATTGCCGAGGCTGGCAAGCGCAATATCAAGCTCATACTCCCATTTGTCAATGCCAACAAGGAATATGGAAGCATTGCAACTTATGTTGGCTGGGCCGGCAAAACAGGAGAGAAGACCCTATTCTATACGGACCCTGATGTGAGGCAGCTTTTCAAGAATCACATATCTGTCATGCTTAACCGGGTTAATACATACAATGGCATCAAGTATAAGGATGACCCTGCAATAATGGCATGGGAAATTGTCAATGAAGCCAGGTTTGTCTATGCTGACCGAACTGTGCTTAGGGATTTTTACAGGGACATTGCCAAATACATAAAATCAATTGATTCAAAGCATCTGGTCACAACCGGTGAGGAAGGGTTTGACGGAAGCCCGTATAATAGCAAATATTCCACCTACAGCAGCCTTGCAAATTGGGTCATGGGCGGAGATGAGGGGTCAAGCTTCTACCTTAATACCGCAATTCCGGAAATAGACTTTGGCCAGCTCCATATGTACCCAGATGACGGCTGGAGAATGACTCATGATGATTCAATAAATTGGATTAGGGACCATGCTGAGGTGTCAGCTGAATTGAACAAGCCGGTGATACTGGGGGAATATGGCTACAAGACTGATCATACGGAATATATCTCCTGGCTTGATGTGGTAGAGCAAGAAGATGCGTATGGCGGTGCCTTCCTATGGCAGTATGGCGCAACTGAAGTGCCTGGCTGGTGGCTGAGCAATAATGGGATGCAGATAAGGGAAGGTGCATCTGATGAGTACATAATAATCGACCACAATGCGATTATGAACGCAAAATCAGGCGGTGTTGTGCCGCCCTGCACTAACCAATGTTCAACAGCCGGCGCAAAGCAGTGCTCAGGCAGTGGAGTCCAAACATGCGGAAATTATGACCCTGATTCATGCCTGGAATGGAGCTCAACAGCTTTGTGCTCAGCAAACCAGATGTGCAGCAATGGAATATGCAATGACATCCCACCGACTGATTATAACATCCTGTACAGCCTTTCCGCTGACAGGGCTTCAGCCAAGGCATTAAATGGGGCTACTCTAAGCGCAGGCACAAATGCCTACATCTTTGTCTTACCTGAAACAGGAATCACCCGAATCTCATTTTACATTGACAACACTTATGTTAAGGATGAGGGCGCTGCTCCCTGGGATTTCCAGGGAGGGGATGCAGCTCTTGCAATACCCTGGGCTGTCACAGGGCCTTCCCCACGGCAAATCAAGGCAGTTATAACAACTTCAACAGGCTCAATAATTGAAGAAGCCTCAAGCTTTTCAGTGTCTAACTTGCCTCCAGCTGACACAACGCCACCAACTGTTTCAATCACAACACCAACCATGGGAAGCGTTGTTTCCGGCACAGTTGCCATAAGCGCAACAGCATCAGACAATGTTGGAATTGCGAAAGTGCAATTCTACCGCGACACAACGCTAATAGCCGAAGACACAGCCTCGCCTTACAGCATACAATGGTCAACTTCAGGATTATCAGATGGAACTTATTTCCTGAGCGCAGTGGCAGTGGACACTTCTGGCAACACTGCATCAAGTTCAGCTGTCCGAGTTACAAAATCAACCTCAGTTACAGATACAACGCCTCCAAGTGTCAGCTTGGCTTATCCAGCCAATGGCCAGACTGTTTCAGGCACTGTTAATCTTGCAGCAACAGCATCGGACAATGTCGGCGTCACAAGAGTCGAGTTCTATCTTGGCTCAACCCTGCTGGGCACTGACACTTCCTCGCCTTATAATTTTGCATGGAACACAGCAGGCCTTTCAGGAAGCAAGACTCTTTCAGCAAAGGCATTTGACGCAGCAGGCAACTCTGCATCATCCAGTGCAATCCTTGTAACAGTATCCAGCGTGCCGCCCCCTCCTAATATTACCAACTCCAGCCTGTGGGTCACTGCCTATCTCCCATCATGGGAGCTTAATATTCCCGGCACTGCTTCAAATGAAGGTGCGCTGACAGTCGACGAAATCGACTGGGACGCATTTACGCACTTGATATTCTTTGCAACAAGCATTAATATAGACGGCACTTGCTGTAATGTGGATACGAATCCCTATGGAAATTGGGTTGATTTGAGGCTCAGGACTATTGTCCAGGCAGCCCATGCGCACGGTAAGCCAGTTCTTTTCAGTGTTGGAGGCGCTGGCAAAGGAGGCTGGGATGAGGTCATGCCTGACCCGGCCTTGCGAACCAAGGCTATTAACAACTTGGTCGCTTTCATGAACAAATACCAGTTTGATGGCATTGATTTGGACCCAGAAGGCGGTACAGTGTCTGTCTGGGGCCCGCCACTGCCTCTATTTGCCCAGGAGCTTAGGAATAGGCTCAATCAACAGTATGCCTATTATGATAATACAAAACGGCCCATCATAACTGCTGCAATGGGCTTTGCCGGTACGTACTGGGGCCAATCGCATCAATATATCGACCAGCTTAACATAATGTCCTATGATCTCATGGGCACCTGGTGGGGCAAGATGTGGCACAACAATGCCGCTGAGAATGTAAAGAACCCGGATGGCTCCTGCAGTTCTGTTGACTACAGGGTGGGCAAAGCCGATTGCATGAATACCGTTGAGAAAAAAATCAATGAATATCTTGGCTATGGGATCCCGCGAAATAAGCTTGGCGGCGGGATTGATTTCAATGGCCATTACTGGCAGGGCGGAGTGAATTCAGCTGGCACAAATGGGCTGCTGAATCCTCGTGAAACATGGAGCACTGTGCCAACATGGCTGTCAGTTGGGAAAGCAGGCCAAACTGACTGCACGATCAGGAATGCAGTTGAATCCAGGTATTTTGCCATTAGAAAATGCTATCTTGACAAGTATCCGCAATACATCAAATACGACCAATACAATCAGGCTCCATATTTCAGCATGGACAATTCCGGCACGGCAAATGACATTTTCATAACTTTCCAGGATGCCAATACAATCAAGAATGGCGTCCGGGTAATCAAGAAGAATAACCTGGGCGGCATGATACTCTGGGAAATCGGTGGCGGATACTTAGGAAAGAATAATTTTCCGGCAGCGAGCTATCCTAACCTCCAGAGGGATGAGCTGCTCCAGGCAGTGAAAGAGGCAGTAGCTGAAAATTAAGGGCATCTGGCCTCATGCAATGAAAAAACCCAACAGGTCGGGTGAGGTAAGAATGGCAAAGCAAACCCAAAAAAAATCCGGCAGCAGTCCTGAACACAGGAATTCGTCCTTCAATGTTACTGTTTTAGTGGTGCTTGCAGCATTGATTACCGCTGTGCTCCTGGTGCCGCGAGGGCAGGAGATACAGGGCCAGGCTACAGCAGCTTCTTCAGAATTTGGTGTGCTTGATATTAAATTTGACCCCCCTGATGCACTGTTCTATATTGATGGACAAATCAGGGGCAATTCGCCAAGGACAATAATTGGCCTGCCTACTGGCGGGCACAGCCTCACAATATCAGCTGAAGGCTACTATTCTTATGAGGCGAACTTCATTGTTTTGCCGGGCAAGACAACTTTCCTGACAGTTTCGCTTGTGGAGGATGATTCCGGACTCGGCGTGAATGCAGGTGCCAATGCTGGCAATGGCAACACTATCCCCGAACTGAATGACAGGATTAGCCGTATTTCTCAGGAGCATTGATGCCTGCTGACTCTTGGCAGCTTACTTTTTGCCACTCTCGCCGCATATGTTAGAAAACTAAATGCCCATCATCGCCCTGAGTTCATCGCTCGGCTTCCATGGGGGGTCAAAGGTTATGTCAATCTTGACTTTATTGCTTGTCTCAATGCTGCGCACTTTTTTATACACTTCATCCATCAGCATTGGGCCATATGGGCACATGGGAGTTGTAAAAGTCATCTGTATGGTAACATCCCTTTCATTGGCAATGCTTATGTCATATATCAATCCCAATGTCCAGACATCCATCTGCAGTTCGGGATCCATGCATGTTTTCAATGTTTCAATCACTTCTTCTTTTGTTACCATAACAAGCAACACTCCTCTCTATCAATATTCCAATCCCAATATTTAACCTGGATCAGGTCCTGATATTAATGCTTTCCTCAATGCCTGGCCGCGAAATCACAGAGCCAATTCCCTGCCCGACATAAAATGACTGGTGGGACATTGTGTCAATAATGCTGTTGAAAAGCCCCCTTCTTTCCTCATATTGCACCAATTTGGCGCTTGCATTGATTTCCTGTTCAATATACTTGACAGCATCATCCTTATTGCCTATCTCATCAATCAAGCCTAACTCCAGCGCCTCCTCCCCGAGGAAAAAGCTGCCGTGCGACACAATTGCAATGTTTTCCTTGCTCATGTTCCTGTTGTCTGCAACACTTTTCAGGAAATATTCATGGATCTTGTCAATTTTTTCCTGGAACATGGTCTTTTCCTCATCTGTAATATTTCGGAAGGGCGAGCCAATATCCTTGTATTCACCAGCCACGAGCCTTTCGTATGTGATGCCATACTTGCGCATTGTGCCTTCAAATTGGAGGTAGCTGGATATGACCCCTATGCTCCCTGTCAGGGACATCCTGCTTGCAAAAATCCTGTCTGCGGGTGAGGCAATCCAATAGGCTCCTGATGCCCCAACATCCCTTATCACAGCCACCTTGAGTTTTTGTGATTTGGAAAAAGCTGCCATGATCTCTTCGCTGGCAACCGCTGCCCCTCCTGGGCTGTTGATTTCCAGAAGTATGGCCTTAACCCCCTGATCCTTGTCTGCAGCCTTGATGAACTTAACAACAGTTGTTGACGCAGTTCCTTCATCAAGCAATAAGCTGCCTGTTTTATCGCCGGTAATCTCGCCCTTTACGGAAATCACTGCCACATTTCCCTGGCCCATCTTGCTCTCAATGCTATAATCCCCTCCAAAATACAGGCTTATTGCGCCCGCAGCAACAATGCTTATCAGCCATAAAATAAATAATATGCCTATAATAAAAATCCATTTGGACTTTCCACCCGATGCTGTGTTTTTTCCCATATTGTTCTGCGCTGCCATATTGTTCACTCCTTAAAATCCAATGCCCATTGAAAATCTGTGCACATTAAAAACCTAATGATCATCTTACATCCACCTGTACATCTCAACAACCCTTGTCCTGCTCAGCCTTTCACTGAGCCTTTGGCCATTCTTATTGAATAGCATGTAAATCGGGTCAATAATTATCAGGAAAAACAAGGGGAATATTGGAACAAAATAGGCAGACCTCACAAGAGCCTGCCAAAATTTCACCCTTTCCTTAATGTCAAGTTTTTCCTGCCTGCCATTAGTTTCAGCAACAACAAACAGCCCAAACATCATTTTCCCGAGCGTCTGCCCCAATTTCCATTCAGTAAATACAAAATAGGACAATATGATCAGGGCTATGGCCACGGCGCTTGCATAAACAGTACTGTATACGCCGTCATTCTGCAGCATTAAATTGTACATTGATTCAAAGTCTCCCTCTGGAAGTGAGCTGTTCAGCAGGCCTCGGAATGGAGTCAATACAATAAGATTGAGCAGCAACAAATCGAGCATGAATGCCAGTAATCTCTTGATTGTGCCGGCATTGGCCAGGTATACCTTTGGTTTGGGTGGCATCTCAATGTCAAAAAAATTAATCTATAAAAGCCTTTGTCTTAGGATTCAAAACTTCAATTAGAAACATATATAAAACCCCATGCATTCCGAGGAAGCCATGAGCAAGAAAAAGGAAGAACTCGCAAGGCAGGAGCAGATTGAGGAAGAGATAAGGCGAGTAAAACTCCCGCGCGGAAATGAGGTGTTTGGCATTCTTGAGCAAAGGGTTGGAGGGAGCAGGGCAAAAGTGCGCTGCCTGGACGGAAAGATGCGAATCTGCAGGATTCCCGGCAGGCTCAAGAGAAAGCTCTGGGTAAGGGAAGGCGATCTTGTGCTGATTGAGCCATGGGAGCTTAGCGGGGATGACAAAGGCGATATAATTTTCAAATACAGGAAAACCCAGGTTGATTTCCTGCAAAGGAAAGGCTACCTGAAGAATCTGCAGGATTTCGAGGAATTCTAGGTTTAATCTTATTTCTAACGGTATCTGTTTCAATCTGAATAATCAATTATCCATAATTAGAATTATGGAAGATGGGCTGAGGCGGACTCGGCACGTATCAGAATTGTCACGAAGGCAATCGATAGTGGTTGTGCCCATCTTCCATTGATGTGATATAGCGGATTTCTTGCTTTGTTAGCAATTTCTTGCTACCTTTGCAAATTTCCTGCATAGGTTAGGTGGCGCAAAACACTTGGATGTTTTGCATAATATATTAATTACAGAACTAGTATATAAATTTTATGTTTTTATATATTAGTATACTTATTATGTATATTCATTTAATTATTGTGTTATATAACTCTTAACAAAAAGCATAAATTTAACAATAAATGTAAGAACTAAATGGCACTACTTATTTTTCCCGCATAGTCTGCCATGCATAGAAGATTACTCCTAAAACCAGGGCTGAATCCGCTATGTTGAACACAGGCCAATAATGAAAATCAAGAAAATCAGTTACCCTCCCAAAAGCAATTCTGTCAACCAAATTGCCTGCAATCCCGCCAAAAGCCATTCCAATCCATACGGCACTCTTGCCCTTAAACTCATTGATATAATAGGCAAGAGCTCCCATTGCCATGACAGCAACCCATATCAAGACTGCATTGTAGCCCTGCAGAATGCTGAAGCCGGCACCGGTATTCGTTGTATGCGTCAGGCTGAAAATCCCAAAAATCCTTATCTCCTGCCCCAATGCTATAAAATTTCGCACCAGGATCTTGGAGAACAAATCAAGCGCAATCACAATAATCGCCGCAATAAAAAATTTCTTGCTGTCATTATCAATCTTCATAAGCGTTCATTGGCCTGCCTGTATAAAAATTTACTGGGAATCTTGCGGGACTACGCCAAAAAAAGCTTGAGAAAAGCCTACCATCCTGTTTTTTTCCTGACCTGTTCCCTTTCATTCATGCGCTCAATATTCGAAAGCCTCTGGTTAATCATGTCAAGTGAAACCCTCAGGGAATCAAGCTTGCTTGATATTAGCTCTATGTCTTTTGACAGCGCATAATTGTTATTTGCCATGGCCTGGCCCTGCTGCTGTTGCTGGGCACTCATTGTAAATGGCCTGTTGAAATCCGGCTGCTCCAATGGCTGTTGCGCTTGCTGGCTTCCAAAACCAGGCTGCCCAAAATTAGGGCTGTCCATGCTTGGCCTCATCTGGGGCCTCATTGGCGGCATGCCTTGGGGCGAGCGCATTCCCTGGCCTGGCAAATTCATTGGCATGTCAGAAAAAGGATTATCGCCTGCACTTGCAAATGGGTCATTCGCACCGCCGAAAGGGTCAGTTCCCGGAGCACTACCTAAGTCACCGCCACCCAAGCCCAGGTCATCCAGGCTGTCGTCCTCTTTTTTCCAAAACTTCAGCTTGCCTAAAAGTCCCATCTACAGGCGCTTTGAGCTGTCACACTTTAAAAATTTTGCCATCCAGTTTCGGCCATGCACTGCAGTTTCCAAAAACAATAAATAGCAAGCACAACTCTCTTCCTGCATGGAATGGATCATCTTCGGGCTGCTCCTTGCAGCCGCTTACTCTGTGGCCCAGCTTTGGGCAAAGAAATCCATGCAAAAGGCTGATGCATTGATTTTCTTTCTCATCTACAACTCGGTATTTGCCATTCTGAGCCTTATTGGCATGATTATTTTCTGGGACAAGGTGTCGCTGCCGTTAGCCCTCATCCCTCTCTACATATTTTCAGGAATCCTGATCCTCATAGAAGAACTTCTGTTCCTCAAATCCTTGAAGTATGCTTCAGTTGGCGAGACAATTCCCCTGCTTTCCCTCACACCATTATTCACCACGCTCCTGGCTTTCTACTGGCTCGGGGAAGCGCCCGGGCAAACAGGGTTGATCGGGATTAGTGCGATAGTTCTTGGAACGTACATCCTCAACGCAGGGGACAGTGGCGGAAATTTGCTCACCCCAATCATGACAATTTTCCGGAACAGGGGCTCAAGGTATATGTTCTATGTCGCATTGCTCTATGGCCTGGGCTCTGTCATTGACAAGTACATGGTCACCCACACAAATTTTGAGTCATACCTCATGTTGTGGTCTTTTTTTGTCCTTCCATTTGCAGCCTTTTATGTGAGAAAGCACCACCAGCGCATTGATTTTTCAAAGTACAAATGGGAATTACGGCATGGCGCCATATATGCCGCAATTTTGGTTGTTGTGTATGCAATCCACTTGTACACTTTGACATTGACATATGTGGCTTATGTCATTGCAATAAAGCGCCTGGCAATCCTGTTTTCCGTTGTCGTGGCATTTTTCCTTTTCAGGGAAAGGAAGAACTTTGTCTACCATCTTGCCGGAACAGCGTTGATGGTTTGGGGGGTTTTCTTGTTAGTCTCATAATGCAAAAGTTTTTATGATTGTGGAACTAAAACTGAAAAATGAAAAAAAGCACAAGGACAGCCTTGTTTTTAGGAAGGTTCCAGCCATTCCATCTGGGCCACCTTTGGGTAGTCAAGAAGCTAAGCAGGGATTATACCGAGGTTTTAATCCTTGTCGGGACACGCCAGAAAAAAGGCAGGAACAACCCATTCACTTATTCTGAAAGAAATCAGATGATAAAAGCTGCTTTGCGAAAGCTCAAGATAAAAAATTGCCAGCTTATTGGAATCCCGGATACCAAAAGCGATGCAGTCTGGATGCGAAAATTCCGAAAGGCTGTGCCAAACAATTCCATCATGTTTTCGGGCAACAATGACATGCTGGTCTTGTTCAGAAAACACAAATTCCCTATCAGGAAAGTCGACATCTATCGCGGCATTTCCGGCACAAAAGTCAGGAGAATTATCACCAGGAACGGAAACTGGAAGAAATACGTCGACAAAATGGTTGCGGAATTCCTGGAGCAGAATCATCTGCTTGGCAAGGTTAGGAAATAATTTTGTGGAAATCCAGTTCATGCCCCCAAATATTCCATTATTTTGCCGTGGTCAGCTCTCACAAGCTCATTTTTGCTCCCTTTTTCTAATGGCACATATACAAATCGCTGGTTAAATCCGATTATTTCAGGGCCATCAGGCATGTTGAAGGTCAAAAGGTTTATCCAGTCCAATGGTTTATTCCTATCCACCAGTCCAATCGAAAAATTCCCTGCGCCAGCCCATCCTGGTCCATGATTTGGATGGTAATGGTGGAATCCATTATACCCTTGCTGCCGTGCCAATGCAGAATTTACTTGGCCGGTCCCTCCAGTCAAAAAAAATATCAATCCTTCTGCTTCAGCAATCCCGGGGTGAAGTATCTCTGTAACAACTGTCGTTCCTTTATCATCGTAAGCTTTCAGCAAAGTTCCCCATTCCTTTCTTTCGCCCGCACGGGTCCTTTCTAGCAGGTTTTCCAAGCCATCTGCATCTTCTATTGTTATTCTTTCTGAATTTTGGAGAGGATAGCTTGCCCCGTCATTTTCGAGTTTTTTCCGATCCTTATTCAGGTAATGCCTTGTTCCTACTGTAAGGAAAGCAAAAAAGCCAACAGACAGGGATGCAAGGCCAAATGCCCCTCCTATTGCATAGCGCATAAAATCCTGGGCGTTGGCTAAATAATCAGCGGAGTTCCAGCCAAAAAGCGCGGCAGAGCCAAGAAGGATAATATCCTCTTTGCCATACAAAATCCTTGTTGTTTGGTATGCCATCTGTTTTTTATTCATAAAAAACTGAATCTATCTATGATTAATAAAGCTATGTGAACGTAGTCCTTTCAGAGTGATGAACATTTTGCAAGTGAAGAACATTATAGCATCAAATCAAAATATCCCCGGCACAAACCTATACTTCACTTTCCTGCAGTACGCAACATAATCCGGGTCCTGCATCAGGTGCCTTTCCTCGGTCATTGCCCTGAAAAAATAGATTATTGTCCAGAAGCACATGCCCAGCGCAAACGGGATGCTCATGACGGGGACCAATGTAATCCACCATATCAAAATCTTGCTGACATAGGCAGGATGTCTGACAACTGAGTAAGGAAACTTTGACACAATTCCCCGGTTCGTGAGGTTGGACGCCTTGAATCCGAGCGAAATGCTTGCAGCCACAAATATTGCAAGCAACAGCACCAAAATTATCCGGGCATAAATTGTCACATTCCCAAAATCAGCATAGTCATTTGCCCCCCATGGCACATATTTTCCTGCAAACATGTTGAAAGGTGGATAGCAAATCAGTGTCACTGCCCAGCCGAATATGGTGGGCTCAACTGATTTCACAACATTCTTCAGGAACCTGAATTCAAAGGCATAGCCAAATGCAAAAATAAGCGTGTCCACAACAAACAGGAAATTCAGCGCAAAGGGATACCACTGGAAATTCTCATAAAAAGGCCTGGCAATGCCCAGGTTGTTCCAGAAGAAATTGATCATCGTCGGCAGGTAGAAGAGCTTCACTGCCATGAAAAGAGTTGCCACCTTCTCTTCCCTTGAAATTTCAGAATGCTTGCCTGGCCAGAAAACTGTGGAAAAATATTTTTTTACGGCCCTCAGGAAAAGGAAAGGCTTGCCTTCCCCCGAACCATTTTTCAGGAATGCATAGTAAAGCGGGGACAAAATCACATAGGAAAGATAGAGATACATCAGTGTCCATTGGGTTTGCCAGGAGAGGCCGGACTGGTAGTATGGCAAGAAATTGAACAATGCCATTCCCGAAGTGTATACAAGCAGACCTGACAGGTAATTCTTAGCCCATCCCCTGAATGACATAGCCATATGGAAATCCTTGCTGCAGAATTATAAAAGGTTTATGTATTATGAGAAATATTTGTTGAATTGAAATCTAACTATGGAATTTTTGAAATTCACTGACTTAGGTTGGATTCAACTTAATTTTTTACAGAGTAGTAGTTACAATACAAAACTTTAAAAGTCGCCACCTTCTGTCTCTGATATGGTTGAGCAAGGCCTGAAAAAAATCATTGGGCAGTACAAATACGGGCAATTCAACATTCTAGACAATGGAATGGCCATATCTTATAATCCGGAAGACAGGGTTTTCAAATTCGACCCTTTCTATAACCACGCTGCCAATATCACATCAGGCTCATGTTCTGAACTGATGATTGCCGCTTATCATGCAATCCGCCAGCAGTACCCGGCAAGTTTCGCATATAGGGCCACAGGCCATGACACAAATTATTTTGTCGATAAGGCCAGCAGCCATGTATTCCTGCTGGTTAGTGAGGAGCCATTGATGGACAATCAGCAAATTGCAAAAGGTCCGGACAGCATTGAAAAGATACTTTCAGCAAACCCTATTCTGGTTGACCCAAGCTTTGGCATAGTTGGCAGGTTTTCGGAGTCTGGCTATAAGGTCAAGAGAATTGCTGACCAGGGGGTTAAGATGCGGTATTCAGACACTCTCCTTCTTCCACACGACTATTATGTTCCGCTGGGACTCAATTCCAGGAAGGAAATGGTGTACCTGGGAGTTAATTTCGATTCGGAGTCGCAGCTGATAATCGGTTTCCAGTCGCCCCGGCAAAAATTGGTCGGGGTTGAATTGCGCCGTAAACTAATTGATACACTTGTAGCTGATGATCCGGAAATATCCCGCTTCATCCGGCTGTTAAGGTCCAGGGAAAAGAAAATGTCATTGTCTCCGCTAAAAAAGCGGAAACACATCATAATTGAATGAGGGCATCAAGACTCACTACTGCCATCTCTCCGTCGAGAAAAAACAATTTAAACATAGCTTTATTAACCCTCATTTTTCCCAATAACAGCATCTGCGTCCACTTTAAACTGGATTAATCAATACCAGCCAGAGCTATGAAATAGCCAGTGGGCACTTTTTATGAGGCAAGTATGAAACCAATCAAAGGTATGGATAGGGCTGAACTGGAAAAGGAACTGGGGCGTCTAAGGCGTGAAATTGAGCATTTTCAGAATCTGGCAGGCCTGACTCTGCCGCGCCAGGACAGCTTTCCCCAGCTTCCTGGGATAGATTACTATGTGCGCTCCCAGCCGCTGCAGGGCAAGGTGTCAGGTGACCTTGCAATCACCATAAATTTCCATGAGCATAACCTTGCCAAGAAAATTGAGCGCGCCTTGGAGCAAAACAACCAGCAATTGGCAGCAGCCTTGTCAAAAAACCTTGACCGCTTCGGCATATTGATTGCAGATGTGGCTGGCCACAGGATAACTGACAGCACGATGGGCGTATATCTTTACGCCGCCTTCAAGATGGGCATTGGCTATGAGCTCGAGCAGCATGGCGAAATCACACCGCGGCTTTTTGAAAAGCTCAATACGCGGCTGTACAACCTTGTCAGCCACTCAACAATGGCCAGCCCGCCCTTTGTGACAATGATTTATGGCGAGGTTGCAAATGACGGCAGGTTCAGGTACCTCCTTGCAGGCCATCCTCCTCCTCTTGTTTTTTCCAATGAAAATAACCGGCTCGAGAAGTTGGACGGAAAGTACACTGCTGCTTCCACCTTTCTCGGCGTCCTGCCCTCAAGATACCACCATGATATTGAGCATTTCGAGCCCACATTTGGCACAAAGGACCATTATGCTGTAAACGAAATAGCCTTGCTCGGCCAGGGAGACATAATGCTGCTTTATACCGACGGCCTGACAGAGCAGAAAAAGGGCGCAATGAACTTCGCGGGCACCGGGCTCGAGCCTCTGTTGCAGGAAGTAAAGGCTGAGAAGGCCAAGACAATTTACCAGGCAATTATGAAAGAGCTGCGCAGGCATAGTGACGATGATGTAACCATAGCGGTCATAAAGAAAAAATAATATTTTATTATTTCAGCAACCTTTTTAAAATATGCCTGATTATTAGCCACCATGGCATTTGGATTCCTCAGGCCCACAATAGTAAATGTCACCTTGACGCTTCTGGTATTGCTGTTGCCAATCATGCACGAGAATGTACAATTGCCGGATGGAGGCACGGTACAGGATACCTATGCACCGATGCAGCTGATAGTTGCATATATTTATCTTGGGGATCTATATCCATTGATGCTCATGTTTGGATATGCATTGGCCGTGTACATTGCAATATCACTAATCATATTGGCGGTGACAAGAGTGAACAAGTTTTTTCTCCTTATGAAAATCCAAAAATTCTAGAACGCTTCCCTTATCTTCTTGAAGAATGACTTTGGCGGCTTGACTTCTTCCCCAAGCTCATCTGCCAATTCCTCAATAATCTCCTGCTGTTTTTTTGTGAGCCTTTCCGGGACAACCACTTTGACCTTCACAAGCTCGTCGCCATATCCATGCCCGTGCAATCTTGGCATTCCCTTGTTCCTCATCTTGAAAACAGTGTGGCTTTGCGTTCCCTCCGGTATTTTCAGGGTCGCCTTGCCTTCCAGTGTTGGAACTTCAATTTCACCGCCCAATGCCGCAGTTGTGAAATTAATGGGCACTTCAACATAGATGTCCTCCCCTCTTCTTTCAAAAATCCTGTGCTCGTTGATGTGCAGGACAACATACAGGTCGCCAGGAGGCGCATTCCTTTCCCCGGCCTGGCCTTCGCCCGCAACCCTCATCCTTGTCCCTTCATCCACTCCCGGCGGAATTTCCACCTCAATCCTGCTTGTTTTTTCAAGCCTGCCGGTGCCTTCGCAGTGCATGCACCTATTTTTGATAAACTTGCCGGATGCATTACATTTTCTGCATGGCGATGTTGTTGCAAAAACCCCGAATGCAACCCTTCTGGTTTCCTGGACATACCCTGAGCCGTGGCATTCCGGGCAGTCCTGTATGTCCTCATGGTCCTTGGCGCCTTTGCCGTTGCATTTGTTGCAGGTTTCCAGCTTAGGTATGACAATCTCCTTCTTTGCGCCAAAAGCAGCGTCTTCGAGCTCAAGCTCGATGTCATACCTCAGGTCCTCGCCCCTTCTTGGGCCTCTTGACCTTCTCCTGCCCCTCCCAAAAATATCCTGGCCCCCGAAAATTGAGCCGCCTTCCCCGAAAAAGCTGTCAAAAATAGTGTCAAAATCAAAGTCATGGCCGCTCATGAAATCGCGGAAGTCAAATCCTGCCCCGCCGAACTGCTCGGCTGTTGTGCCATAGGCATCATATTGCTGCCGCTTCTGGTCGTCAGCAAGCACAGCCGCAGCCTCGTTGATTTCCTTGAACTTTTCAGTGGCATCCGGGCTTTTATTGAGGTCCGGGTGGTATTTCTTGGCAAGGTTCTTGTAGGCTTTTCTAATGTCCTCTTTGCTTGCACCCTTTTCAACGCCGAGAATTTTGTAGTAGTCTTTTTCCCCTGCCATCTTCTTAAGTCCTTCTTTGGTTCTATTTAAATTTAATCCAGTCCAGCCTTCTTTTGCAAAGATTTATAATTTTGCCCATATGCTAATCCCCATGTTCGATGACGTACCATTCCCGTGGCGAAGTGCTTATTCCTTCGCGGAAGTGTTGTTGCCACCAGGCAATCCAAAATCTCAAGTCACATATGTACTCTATGTTCCAACTGTTAAGGAAGCCTTCAAATTATGGGAAAATGCCACTCCTACTTATCAAACATCGGATCCTGATCAATTTTCACAGTATCGTGCCAATGCATTAATGGGTGGTAAAACCTTAGTTGATGATCATCTTCCAGCGGATATATCGGATATTTTGAGTTTTGTTAAGGTCGAACAGGAAAAAAGTGCACCTCTGGCACTACTTCTCCGACTTCCATTGGCCACGTTCATGCAACTTAAACACAACTTCGAATCCAAGTGATTTGCCATTCAAACTTAATCTTTCTAATTACTTCTTCTTCCCGGCTTTCCTGTCACCTTCCGCGCCTTTCCCTTCCTTGTCCTTCACTTCATATTCAGCATCCACAACTTTTTCGTCGCCGGGACTGTCATTTCCATGGCTGTCGCCATGCTCGGCATGGCCGTTGCCGGGATCAGCAGCCTGCGCTGCCTGCTCTTGCTGCACCCTGGAATAAAGCTCTGTGCTCAGCTTCTGGATTTTCTCATTGATGCTATCCGTCTTTGCCTTGATTGCTGATGCATCCTTGCTTTCAGCCTCAAGCAGCTTTTTCAGCTCTGCAATCTCCCCTTTCACAGGCTCGAGCTCATCTGCCTTGACCTTGCCTTCAAAGTCCTTGAACAATTTTTCGCTGGAATAGACAAGTGTGTCAGCCTGGTTGATCACTTCAGCCTCTTCCTTTCTTTTCTTGTCCTCATCCGCATGCTCTTCAGCCTGCTTTTTCATCCGCTCAATCTCATCGTCGCTCAGCTTCTGGCTTGCTGTTATCTTGATGGACTGCTGCTTGCCTGTTCCTAAGTCATGTGCTGTAACATGCACAATGCCATTTGCATCAATGTCAAAAGTGACTTCAATCTTCGGGATGCCTCTTGGTGCGGGTGGAATTCCAACAAGGTCAAACTGGCCCAGCAATTTGTTGTCATTCGCCATCGGCCTTTCTCCCTGGAATACCCTTATTGTCACAGCAGGCTGGTTGTCAGCTGCTGTTGAGAAAGTCTGGCTTTTCTTAGTTGGGATAGTCGCATTCCTCTCTATCAATTTAGTGAACACGCCTCCCAGAGTCTCAATGCCAAGGGAAAGAGGCGTCACATCAAGCAAAAGTATATCTTTCACTTCGCCAGACAGCACGCCTGCCTGGATGGCTGCACCCATTGCAACGCATTCCATTGGGTCAACGCCCCTCTCGACTTTTTTGCCCAGCATGTCTTCCACAAATTTCTGCAGGATGGGCATCCTTGTCGGGCCGCCGACCATGATAATCTTGTCAACATCATTCCTGGTGAGCTTGGCATCCTTCAATGCCTGTTCAACAGGGTGCCTGCACTTGTCTATAATCGGCCTGACAAGCTCCTCAAGCTGACTCCTCCTCAATTTCATGGTCAAATGCTTTGGCCCGTCGTTTGTTGCAGTAATGAACGGAAGGTTCAGGTCAGTATCCAATGTTGTTGACAGCTCAATCTTTGCCTTTTCAGCTGCCTCCCTAACCCTTTGCATGGCCATGCTGTCCTTGGATATGTCAACATTTTCCTGCTTCTTGAATTCCTTTACCACCCAGTCAACAACAGCCTTGTCCATGTCTGTGCCGCCGAGCTGCGTATCGCCTGAAGTTGACTTGACTTCAAACACTCCCTGGCCAAATTCCATTATTGTCACATCAAGCGTCCCGCCGCCAAAATCAAAAACAAGAATTTTCTGCTCCTTGTCAACCTTGTCCAGGCCATATGCAAGGCTGGCTGCAGTTGGCTCATTGATTATCCTCACAACTTCAAGGCCAGCAATTGTCCCTGCGTCCTTTGTCGCCTGCCTCTGGTTATCATCAAAATATGCAGGCACTGTTATAACTGCCTTTTCAATCTTTTCCCCCAGGAATTCCTCCGCATCCTTCTTGATTTTCTGGAGCACATATGCAGAAATCTGCTGTGGCGTGTAATCCTTGCCATGCACCTTGTACTTGTGGCTTGTTCCCATCTTTCGCTTGGCTGCGAAAATTGTTCCGTCAGGATTGCTCACTGCCTGCCTTTTGGCCGGCTCGCCAACGAGCATCTGGTTGTCTTTTGTGAACGCAACCACGCTCGGAAACGCCTTTCCATACAAAGATGCACCTTCAGCGCTCGGTATGATCTTCGGCCTGCCCGCCTCCAAAAATGCTGCTGCTGAATTGCTGGTACCTAAGTCTATCCCAATTATTTTTGCCATGTTCATCCACCCCGATTGTCATTTTTATTTTTTAATGCAACACTCCTCAACTCTTCGACCCTTTCATGAGTCAGGACAGGCTTGCCCATTTTGGCCGCCTTCCTAAAAGATTCCACATCAACATTCTCAAACAGCTTTGCAATCCTGTTTGTCTTCACATTGTCATATGGCTTGATTGAGCCGAACGCCTCGTGCAGGGCAAGATCCGTTGTAAAAAGAGAAGTTCCTTCCTTGCCGCAAATAATTAATGTGTCAACAGTTTCATCCTTTCCGATGAGGTATTTTAACAATTGCTCTGATGAAAGGTACATCCTGTTTTGCCCGCCTTCCGGCATGATTGTTTCCATGTTCATGATATCACCCTGCAGATTTTGAGTAGTACTCCTTGATTGTCTTGCCGTGCCCAAATGCTATCTTTAGTTTTTTTGCATCCTTTTCGCTGAAAAACCTGATTTCGCTGGCCTCATTTGTCCTCTTTTTTGGCTTCTTTGATGTCTTGGCGTGAAAAACAATTGCAATTGCGTGCCAATCCCTCTTCCTGTCTATCTCCTGGTTATACCTCAGGAAGCTGATCTTGTCAAGCTTGATTCCAGTCTCTTCTTCTGTTTCCCTGATGGCGCATTTTGCCACATCTTCATCCCATTCAATATGCCCGCCGGGAATTGTCCAGTAGCCTTTGTATGGATTATTGGTTCTCTTGAGCAGCAAAATCTCATTCTTCCTGTTTGCCACAACAACGCCTGTTGTTGCAATTGGATATCTTTTAGGTTTCATTCTTTTCCTCTCCTGCAAGATTTTCTGGCTTTTTCTTGCCGATTTTCACTTTGCTGTGCCGTAAGACCGAATCCCCGAGCATGTATCCTTTCTGGAATTCCTCAAGTATGGTGTCATCCTTGTCGCTTTCAGCCTGCATCAGCACTTCATGCCTGTAAGGGTCAAATTTTTCTCCAACAGCCTTGATAGGCCTTAAGCCATCTGCCTCAAGCAGTGAATACAGCTGGGCATAAATCAATTCAATGCCTTTCCTGAACTTTTCAATATCTGCGCCATTGCCATTCTTGATGGCCTGCTCAAAGCTGTCCAGCAGCGGCAAAAGCCTTGCAACCATCTTTCCATTGCAGTACTTTGCAAAACTCTCTTTTTCCTTGTCCACTCTTTTCTTGTAATTCTCAAACTCTGCCTGGAGCCTTTGCAGGGTGTCTGTCAGCTCTGCAATTTGAACATCCTTAGGATCCTGCACGGCCTCTTTTTTTGGCTCTTTTTCCTCAGCGTGCTCGTGCTTTTTCTTGGTCATCTTCTGGCACCTTTAAAATATCTTTAATTTCATATAGATTAGTTGACTTTAAGTCAACGTAGAAAGGTTAAAATAGACACTTCTATTTAAAGGTTTCGGATACGAATACAAACTGTGCTATCCCATTATTAGTTTACACATAAACCTCACTCGGTGATGTTTATGTACAAATTGACATTTGAAAAAAGAGTTTGGATAGTAAAGCAATGGCAGAAAGGATTAGAAACAAGCAAGATTGCACTTGCTCAAAAAGTCACTCGCATGACTATTTCA
>Ga0209542_10001941_pt1 | contig 47538 bp, 62 predicted proteins | sample RifCSPhighO2_01_FD_184028 | JGI IMG/M metagenome (GOLD analysis project Ga0209542, IMG submission 184028) | Soil microbial communities from Rifle, Colorado - Rifle CSP2_plank highO2_0.1 (SPAdes) (version 2) | ecosystem: Environmental > Terrestrial > Deep subsurface > Rock core/Sediment ...
TAATAGGGGTTACATTCTTACATACCGTTTGTGCAATGTTAACGTAGTCAGGGAGTTTAATTGGTGGGAGAATAGCTGTTTGTATAGCGAAACCAATCGGATTTCCTGGAGCGCACTTAGTTAGTACGACAGTTGGGCGACCTATGACAGACAGTTCCTTTTCTGCAATAATTTCTGCATAAACGTTCTGTAATACAAGTTCGGCAACTTCACTTAAAATAGAAGGCTCACCGAGGCGCTCTACAATGAGTTTTTCTGGAACATGCCCCTTACGAAAACCGGGTGCCGCGAAATCTTTTTGTAAGGATTGCATGACTTTAGGGCGGTATTGCTTCACAGCTTCCTCAAGAATATCGCCCGTAATGCGTATTTCAGCTGTGCCAAGGTCCTCAACGTGTATATTTGTATATAGGGTATTGTTTGCCATAAAGATATAGTGGTAGCCACTTTAACACAAAACCGCTCTGTATTAAAGTACGAGCGGTTTTGTGTCGGGGCAACTCCTCGTTAAAAAGAAAGTTCAGTATCGATATTCGCAGCGTCAGCATCAAGGTCGTCGAACTGAGTTGTGTTCAGGTCTTGCTCAATAGACGAGATTTCGTCTGAGTCGCTTTGCGATTGTAATTCGCTGGTGAGAGGGTCGTCTGCATTTATTATTTCTTCTGCCGATGGAGAGTATTGTCTATTGTCCTGTTTACCATACCAAAAAAAGTATAGTGCTCCGAGTATAAGAAGTACCACAACGAGCGTAATTCCCACCGTCGGCCCAATAGGGCGTGTTGATAGTGATGAGCTCTGTCCCTCTAAAACTGGCTCAGTAGGCGCACTTGCGTTCCTCTCCTCATTCTCAACGAGTTCATTATTTTTTGGTTCCATAGTCTTTTTGTTTTTTTGTTAAGCAATATTTATTGGGTTTCCTCAGTGCTTGTGGCACTCTCTGTTGTGTCATCGGCGTCGGTGTCGTCTTGTAGCCCCCCGGCAACTTTAATGGCTCGGATAGTTTCGACAAGCGCGTCGTGAGCGTTCCTAATGCTATCTTTTGCTATGGTGAGAAGTTCTTTTACGCGTTCAAATGCTACTTTTGGATCCTCAGCGGTAAGCACGGTTTCAGTTTCTGCGATGAATTGAGTAAGAGCCTCGTGTGCAAGGAGAAGCTTCTCATCTGCTGTTTGAAGGAGTTCACGAGGAGCAGACATATCTTTACCTTGTTCTTCAAATTTCTGAATACGTGACATAATTCGATCACTAATTTTGTCGAGTCGCTCGACAGCAGCACTAAAACGGCGGACGATGCGCTCTACGTAAGCACGTACACGATCTTTAGCAGATTCTTCGAGACGGGCTCGGCGTTCCTCGGCCCGTACCTCATTTTCTTCAGATAGTTCTGCTCGTTTCTCTTCCATATGGAGTCTCATTTCCTCACGTTTTTTCTCTATTTCATCAAGCACCTTTGATTGTCGGGTGTTGAAATCAGTATCGTCGCTAAAATGTTCACGAATTTTTTCCAATCTTTCATTTTGCATTTCCCGGAGATTTTCAAGACGATCTTTTTCAGATTCCCTTATTGCTTCCTGGTTTGATTTTTCTCGTTCTCGAATATCTTCAAGACGTTTCTTTTCTTGTTCACGAAAATCTTCGAGGCTTCTTCTTGCAGAAGAAGAGTCGCTATCATCATTATCACCATCGTCTCCTTGCTCAATTGATGTATTTGTTGGCGCTGTATTGCTATCGTCACGTCCTTCTTCTGCAAAAACGATTGATATTGAAAATAAGAAGAGGGCTATTATTGTGCTACATAACGTCAGCAGTGCAATGGTATACCAGCGGGATGTGATCAATTTCATATTTTTAAGATTATTAACTCTATACACATAGTATACACAACCTCGCTCTTTTTGCGGAGCGAGGTTGTGTATAGGGAGCCCTCTTGTGGGGGGTCACCACCTGTTAAGAATTAAATTTCTCCCTATACAGAGAGAGGGATCGTTCAAAACTATCTTGCGCCTCTTTCTTCCCTTTAAAACCAATAATCTGGACTTCTTTATTTTGTATTTTCTTGTATGTTGCAAAGAAGTGCTCGATTTCTTTGAGCGTGTGTTTATTGATATCTTCGAGGCCTTTTACTTCATCCCAGCGTGGGTCTTTTGTAGGGACGCCAATTAGTTTGCTGTCGGAATCCCCATCATCAATCATTTCCATGATAGCAACAGGACGTACGCGGACGAGAACACCGGGGGCGAGAGGATATGTTGTTAAGACAAGAGCGTCTAAGGCGTCTCCATCATCCCAGTAACTTTTTGGTACAAAACCATAGTCGAAGGGATAATCTTGAGCCGAGTGCATAGCCCGGTCGAGAGCAATAAGTCCTGTATTTTTGTCGATCTCGTATTTGTTTTTCGATCCTTTTGGGATTTCAATAATGACATTTATCTCATCTTTGTTCCCAGGATCGATATCGTGCCATAGATTCATAAAGAGCGCTTTGTTTAATCTGTTAACTATTTTTATCGTTCTCACTTATTGTATCTGGCATTGATACTTTTTTTTCAACTGTTTCTTCTGGAGTAACGGCAGAATCTTTTATTACCCCCTCTTCTTTTTTTATATCCTCGATTGTAACACCTTCTGTGTTAGCTGTTGCAATATTTTCTCCTTTAATAGAGCGGATATCTATTTTCCAACCTGTTAGTTTAGCTGCAAGGCGAACATTTTGCCCCCCCTTGCCAATGGCGAGTGACTGCTGATCTTCTGAGACCTCAACAAGCGCTTGTCGCTCTTCTTCATCAATCTCTACGCGCATAACTTTTGCTGGAGAAAGTGCATCCTCAATAAAATCAACCGGGTCCTCGGACCACTCAATAATATCAATTTTTTCTCCCGAGAGCTCACTCATAACCGTTGAAACTCGTACACCGCGCTGCCCAACAAGGGAACCCACGGGGTCAATGTGTTCATCGTGTGATACAACCGCTATCTTTGAACGTGAACCAGCTTCGCGCGCGATCGCTTTTATTTCAATAGTCTTATTAGCAAGTTCTGGTGACTCCATTTCAAATAGTTTTTCCAAAAATTTTGGATGGGATCGAGATAGTCGGAGAAATATGCCCCGATGTCCTTCTTCTACCGCATAGAGATATGCTCGGACGCGTTCTCCTTGGTGGAATCGTTCCCCGGGGATTTGTTCATCGTAGGGTATAACTCCTGTCGTACGCTCAAGGTCAATAAAAATTGTCCCTCGTTCTATACGTTGTACAGTTCCGCTTACAATCTCTCCTTGCTTACCACCAAAATCTTCAAGAACGGACGTCTTCTCCGCCTCTCGTATCTTTTGGATAATTATTTGTTTTGCTGTTTGTGCGGCAATGCGACCAAAATCATCCTTTCCCTCTAGAGGGAAGGTAATTTCATCGTCAAGTTTTACATCTTTCTTTATACGCTTTGCTTCTTCAAGGAGAATATGATGTTCAGGATTAAACCGAATACGTTCATCTCCTTCTTTTATCTCCTCGTCTTCATCCATAATTACGCTTGACGGGTCGACCACAACTTTTACTTGAAAGAATTCTGTAGCACCACTGTTTATATCAAATGTTGCTCGGATGATTTGTCCTTTTTTCCCGTATTCTTTCTTATATGCTGTTGCAAGTGCCGATTCGATAGCCTCAAGCATTTTAGTGCGTGGGATGCCACGTTCTTCTTCAAGTTGGTCGAGAACTGAATTGATTACTTTTAAATCAAACATAGTGTGTATTGAATTATACAATGTAATGGCAAGGTCAATGAGAGACGTCTCATTAATTTCCCTTTTTTAAAAAGAATCGCCCGCGCAAGGCGGACGTTCAGTCAATACATCATACTAAAATTAAAATTGAAAGTCAAGTTTAATCATTGACTGGGGAATATTGGCGTGATATAAATCATCTAGATTCTAGTCGAAAGGAGGTGCGCTATGAGGCGCTATGTACTGAACAAGCCCATCACCATCTTGGGACGTGGCGCGTTCGGCGGTAACGCAAATCTCACACTTGAGCCCGTTGATAAGCTGGGAATCTTCTGGAATATCAACGGTATGGATGTCCCGCTCGGGAAAACACGAATCGTAGCGCATCCGCGACTCCATTATCTTGCGCTGCTCTCAGGTAAGAACATATTGCGAGTTCCCGAGCATCTTTTGGGATTCCTCTACGCCAGTGGAATTGATGGAGTGAGTACTCACTCAAAGCGGCTCCCGTACGATGGGTGTGCCCAAGAATTCTACGAGCAAGTCTTTTGCAGTGACGATCTAAGACTGAAGGATCACTTCGACTGCTACACGACCAATGAATCGGTTGGAGTCCCTGCGGCGAACGGACGAATGCTGGAATTCAAACCAAGTAACAATCCTTGTACACTCACGTACGATATAGAAATCCAGTATCAAGGAATCGGGATGTATACACTCTGTGGCGACCTGTTTCCAGAAGATCTTGAGAAACTCGCTTCTTCGAGACCCTTCGGACGAACACACCTTAAGTTGCTCAGTCGCCTACTCGGACGAACCAACCAGTATGTCTGGTTGGGTGAAGTTGGTTCGAGAGGGCTTGAGGAGATTGCATACCACCGTCTTCTTGATCTCCTCGGTGCGCTCATACACGCCACTCCACCAGGAGGACGGCTCGTGGGCAATATCATAAGCCCGCCATTTGCGGGACACAGGACGGACATACTGCTCCTTCACGAACTTCATCGCGTTGGACTACGTAAAGTCGACTAATCTGACGAGTTCCGCCCACCGTGAACAGCAATACAGTTCCCCGGTGTGGCGTTTTTTCCATAGGACTGCGTGACATCCTAATTTGAGTCACGAGACCGCCTAGCCGCCCCTTCCACAAGGGCGGCTTTCGTATTTTGCCTTCTGTTGCAAATGTAGTGAATGATTAAAGTCAAGGGGTATTTGTATCTCGGAAAATAAATAGTCCACCTGCTTATATAGTTGTCTACGGTGTGTGCAGGTATAATTAAATTATAAGATTGGATTTTATCTTATGCTCATTAATAATAAGCAACTTAAAAAATTCGTACTTGACGCGGGCCTTGTATCACAGCGTGAGTTTGACCTTGCTGAGAAGAATGCAAAGAAAAACAACACTGGTGTCGGAGAAGAACTCGTCTCAAAAGGAGATCTCACAGAAGATGATTTACGTCGTGTAGAGGCGTACATGATTGGGATTCCTTTTGTTGGATTACGGGGGAAAAAGATTGATTTTGATGTTCTTTCTCTTATTCCAGAACCTATTGCCCGGAACAATAATATTGTTGCCTTCAAGAAAGGGGAGGGGGTGCTAGAAGTTGCTATGCTTGATACCGATGATCTTGAAGCTATTGATTTTATTAAGAAAAAAACAGGTCTTAAGATTCTTCCTCGGCTCACAGATAGTGATTCTATCAAGCATGCACTATTACAATACCAAAAGACGCTCAAAGATGAGTTCGGTGACTTAATTGAACGCGAAGCGGGAGCACTACGAGCTATTCCTGAGGGAGAAGGGGCAAGAGAGCTCTCGGAAAGTGACTTAAAGAAACTCGCTACAGATGTTCCTGTCGTCCGCATTGTTGATGCCCTTTTAAAACACGCCATCATCCAGAGTGCTTCTGATATTCATATTGAACCAATGGAGAAAGAGGTGATGATACGATACCGTATTGACGGTATTTTACATGACGCGATGACGCTTCCTCGATCGGCCGCTTCATCTATCAGTGCTCGTATTAAGGTACTTGCAAGCTTGAAACTTGATGAAAAGCGTCTCCCACAAGACGGCCGTTTTAAAGTTGAAATGAATAAAGAGAAAGTATCATTTCGCGTGTCGGTACTCCCAACATATTTTGGCGAAAAAATAGTCATGCGTCTTCTTAAAGAAAGTGGCGGGGGTTTTAGTTTGGAAGGTCTAGGTTTCCACGGTGAGGGGCTTGAACGTATTCATCGTGCTACCAGGAAAAAAACAGGCATGATCTTAACAACGGGACCAACAGGATCAGGGAAGACAACAACACTTTACACAACACTTGATCTTTTAAACACGCCGGAAGTGAACATCTCTACCATTGAAGATCCCATTGAATATCAGATGTCACGCGTAAATCAGACACAGGTGCGAGCGGATATCGGATTTTCTTTTGCTAACGGGTTAAGGGCGCTTGTTCGGCAAGATCCCGACATTATTATGGTTGGCGAAATTCGTGATACAGAAACAGCGTCACTTGCTATCAATGCGGCACTTACCGGTCACCTTGTTTTTTCTACACTTCACACTAACTCAGCAGCGGGCGCTATTCCACGCCTTCTTGACATGGAAATTGAGCCCTTTCTTCTTGTTTCGACCATAGAGGTTATCATTGGGCAAAGACTTGTGCGTCAACTTTGCTCAGAACGCGAGGAGTACAATCTTTCAAACGAGGAGCTCGAAACGTTAGGAAAATCGGTTGATCTCGATGCAGTACTTGCTGTTTTGCGTGAAGAGAAGATTGTTGAAAAAAATGCTACGTGGAAAACAATCAACTTTTATCGTCCGCGTCCGTCAAGCGAGTGCCCAGATGGTTTTAAAGGACGTATTGGTATTCATGAGATACTCGAGGTGACGACTCCCCTCCGAGATATGGTTATGAAAGGAGCAACAGCAGAAGAGATAGAAGTAGAAGCCAAAAAAGAAGGCATGCTTACAATGATCGAAGACGGTATTTACAAAGCAGCAAGAGGAGTAACAACCATAGAAGAAGTATTGCGGGTAGTGTCTGAATAGTAAGATCAGAAAACAAGAGATTAATACTATATAATTACAATGTGACAACGTTTACGTACACAGCAGTAAAACAAGCAGGGGAACCATATGAAAAGACTGTTGAAGCAGTAGATCGATTTGCGGTTTACACCTTAGTGCGAAAGGAAGGCGGCAGAATCATTGATATAAAAAGAGTTTCTTCACGTCCAAAGATCTTGAGAAACATCAGTATAGGCCGGCTGTTTTCTCCGGTAACGGAAGCCGAGAAAATTATCATTGCGCGCAACATTGCAACAATGATTAAGGCAGGACTGACGCTTTCTCGCGCACTTAACATTATGGGACGGCAGACGAAAAACAACACGTTGAAGAAAGTGTTGGATGATATAAATCAAGATATAACGAAAGGAGTAAGTTTTCATGAATCATTGTCTCGGTATCCTCATATCTTTCAACCACTTTTTGTATCGATGGCTAGGGCGGGAGAAGAAAGCGGGCAACTTGCCGAGTCTCTTCTCGTTGTGGCCACACAAATTGAACGGTCGTACACACTAAAGAAAAAAATTCGTGGGGCTCTCATTTACCCAAGCATTATTGTTATTGCTATGTTTGGTATTGGTATACTGATGCTTATTTTTGTTGTGCCAACACTCACGCAGACTTTTGCCGAGTTCGATATTGCATTACCAAAAACAACACAAGCTGTTATTTCAACCAGCAATTTTTTTGTGCACAATACGTTTACTGCCGTAGGATTAATCATGGTATTTATTGTGGGTTGTGTTGTCGCCTTTCGTACAAGGAAGGGGCGTCGTTTTTTTGAATTTTTTATCTTGCACGTTCCGGTTATTAGCACCATTGTAAAGGAAACCAATTCTGCTCGCACGACACGTACGCTGGCGTCACTTCTTTCAGCTGGTGTTGAGATTGTTGAAGCACTTGCCATCACGAGAGATGTTGTACAGAATTCATATTACAAAGAAGTTTTGGATGAAACGGGGCAATTAACAAAAACAGGTCGCCCCATAGCGGATGCTTTTATTGCTCATGAAGATCTCTATCCTGTGTTGGTAGGGGAGATGATTTCTGTTGGAGGGGAAACTGGTCAGCTTACGACCATGTTGCGTGATATTGCTGTTTTTTATGAAGGCGAAGTTGAACAAAAGACAAAAGACCTTTCTACTATTATCGAACCGTTTCTTATGATTTTTATTGGTGCTGTTGTTGGATTCTTTGCAGTCTCGATGATTTCTCCGATTTATTCCATATCAAGCGGTATTTGAAATATCCGTGCGGTTTCTTTTCATTATAGATACGACACGGTAGTAGCTTAGCTCTAGAGTCCTTTATGAATTCTTATAAAAAAAATACTAAGCGAGGGACGTCATTCATTGATATCATTATCGGGCTTGCAATCGTTGCCCTCATTTTCTGGGGGATTGGTGGCACTTTCTTACTTGCCATTAATCTTATTTCAAATGTAAAAGCAAAGGCAGGCGCACTCTCGCTTGCGACTGAGCGTACGGAATTCCTTCGGTCGCTTTCTTACGACAGTGTCGGTACGGTGGGCGGGATTCCTACTGGTGATCTTGCACAAAGTGAAGAGATTGAATTAAATGATGTTTCGTATACACGACGGACATTCGTTCAGTACGTTGACTCTCCCCAAGATGGTATAGGTGCCTCTGATGCAAATGGTATTACTGCTGACTATAAATCAGTTAAGGTTGAGCTATTATGGGATATACGAGGGATAACTCGTTCTCTTGCTCTTATTTCAACAATTGTACCAAAAGGTATTGAGACTATTACGGGTGGTGGGACGCTCATTATTAATGTAATTGACGCTCTCGGACTTCCTGTTGCGGATGCTTCTGTTCATGTTGAAAATGGCGCTACTGATCCGGCTATTGACGTGATTACATTTTCAAACGAAGAAGGGCAGGTCATTTTCCCGGGATCACCCGAAGCAAATAGCTACAAAATCACGGTAACTAAAGCGGGGTACAGTTCTGGGGCAACGTATGATGCGGATACGACAAATGTTGCACCGTCTCCCGGACACCTTTCTATTTTTGCGGGACAAGTATCTCAAATCACGCTTTCAATTGATCGCGTTGCGCAGAAGACTATTAAAATATATGAATGGCTTGCCGACAATGCTTTTCTCGACCTCTTTCTGAATGGGTCTCACATGGAGGCACTCACCAATGCGGAGATTCTTGATGGTGACATCTCTCTTACACGTGACAATGAGAGCAATTATTATATGAGTGGGGAGGCAACGTCAGTTTTAATTGCACCTGCGGAACTCGGTGTATGGAAGAGTTTTTCCTGGGATGATTTGGTCCCCGCGAATACCAGTATTGCGTATCACGTTCTCTACGAATCTTCCCCGGGTGTATGGGCACTCGTCCCAGAGGGGGATCTTTCCGGTAACAGTAGTGGTTTCACAATACCGCCCGTTGATGTATCTGGGCTTTCAATTGATACATATCCGGGGCTTAAACTTGAGGCTGAACTTTCAAGCAGTGACCCATTGTTAACACCTTATGTCCACGATTGGACTATTTCGTATGAAGAAACAGTACCACTATCAAATTTCTTATTTAGTATGAAGGGGGCAAAAACAATTGGCGTCGATGCTTCTGCAAGTCCTATCTATAAGTACGATACGACACATACAACAGATAGCACTGGTACCGTTGTTATTGATGATCTTGAGTGGGATACCTACACTGTTTCTCTTGATGAAGATAGTACGGGGTATGACATCAAAGAATCCTGTGATCTTCCTCAACCACGCTCTATAAGCCCAGGCGTGTCAACAACAACAACGCTTTATCTTGTGCCACACACAACAAATTCACTCCATGTCTCGGTATTAAATACTGATAGTAGCGCCATCCCACATGCAAGTGTCCATATTACGCGCTCTGGGGTTGATAAAACTCTTCAGACATCATCATGTGGACAGACTTTTTTTTCAAACCTCGGTTCATTTAATGACTATACTATCACAGTATCTTTCGATGGGTTTAATACAGAAACAGTATCGAATTTTGAAATTTTGGGGTCGACAGATCTTTCGCTCATCCTTACTGCGCAATAACTTTTAGCACAATGAAAACACAAGACCATGCAAAAAAAGGCTTCACACTGATAGAGATGATACTTGTTGTTGGTATTTCTTCACTTGTATTGGGGACCATTGTTTCTTCAGTTTTGTATTTTTATCGTACGAATGCCCATGCTGTTGAGCAGGTTTACGCTATTGAGGGTGCCCGAAAGGGGATTGAATATTTAGTAAGAGATTTGCGCGAAGCTACCTATGCAGACGATGGTTCTTATCCTTTTATTGCAATAAGCGACAGTGAAGTCTTTTTTTATAGTGATGTTGATCGAGATGATAGTGTTGAGCGTATACGGTATCGTCTTGTTAGCGGAGTTCTTGAAAAGGGTGTTACTAAGGCACATGGTAATCCCGCTACGTATAGCGATGTTGATGAATTATTTTCGGTCATCTCCACATCTGTTCGGAATGAAGAAAATAATGTACCGATCTTTTCTTACTTTGATGCGGGTGGAACTGCTATTGCTGACTTTAACAATGTGACGGACGTTGTGTTTATTAGTGTGAACCTTATTATTAACATCAATCCCGCTCGTTTACCGGAGGATTTTACATTGCGATCGAGTGCGACTATACGCAACTTGAAAACTAATCTGTAAGTATGATTACTGTTAAATACAATACACAAGCCGGATATTTTGTAGTACTTGTTCTTGTATTTGGAGCAATTTTCTTGACACTCATTTCATCTCTTGTGGGGTTTATTTTTGTTGAACAACGGGTAGGGCTCGCAAAGGAAAACCGAGAAAAGGCATTACAAATTGCTGAAGCTGGTTTGGATTACTATAAATGGTTTTTAGCTCATTTCCCTAATGACACAACCGACGGAACAGGTACAGTAGGGCCTTATGTTCATCAATATGATGATCCGGAAGGTGGGGCTATTGGGTCTTTCTCTCTTGATGTAACGGGGAATGAACAGTGCGGGGTACTTTCTTCGGTTGATATTGCATCAACAGGCACATCTGATGCTGACCCATCATTCAAGCGGACTGTTTCTGGCCGTTATGCGCGCCCCTCGGTTGCTGAGTACGCTTATATTCTCAATAGTAATGTGTGGGCTGGATCAGATCGCGTTATCCTCGGCCCTTATCACTCAAATGGAGGAATACGCATGGATGGGACGAACAATTCCCTTGTCACAAGCGCTATTCAAAACTGGTCATGTACCTCTAGTTTTGGATGTAGTCCTACGGAAACAGTCGAAGGTGTCTTTGGTGACGGAACAGGATCTGCACTATGGCAGTTTCCGGTAGCGAGCGTTGATTTTGTTGGTATCACCACAGATCTTGTTGCTATTAAAGATCTCGCGCAATCATTTGGACTTTATTTTGAACCAACGGCGCGTGGAAAAAGGATAGTCTTTCTTCCTGATGGCACCATTGATGCCTACATCGTGAATGCGGTGGGGTCAGTATGGGGCTATGACAGTACGGATGGATGGAATCGAGACTACCACATCATTACAAATGATACGTTTATTGGTAATTTCCCCGTTCCTTCCGATTGTCGACTCATTTTTGTTGAGAGTGATGTATGGCTAGAAGGGACAATAAGGGACAGTGTGACAATTGCTTCTGCAAACCTCATTCAACCGAATGTTGACACCACGATTATTTTAAACGGCGATATTACATATGTTTCAAGTGACGGGTCATCAGGACTCACCGCTATTGCAGAAGAAGATGTGCTTATTCCTCTGCTTTCTCCGAGCGATATGCTTTTGAACGGTGTTTTTATAGCTCAAAACGGACATTTTGGCAGAAATCACTACACAACATCTGGTTCATATAAAGTGCCAAGTGACTATACCAGCTATGTAATTCAGGACAGTCTTTCAATAACAGGTACTATTGTATCGAATGGGCGAGTGGGAACTAAATGGACAAGTGGTGAGAGTGTGGTGTCAGGGTATTTAAATCGTGTAAACGCATATGATCGGAATCTTGTAAGCACTCCTCCACCGCTGACGCCGTACATATCGAGTGAATACAAATTTATTGAGTGGCGTGAAGAATAGGGGAAGTATTCTCACAACAACACGTGATACAATAGGGTCATCTATGAAAAAAGGCACGATATATGTTATTGCAAACTGGAAGATGGGTCCGAACTCTTTAGATGAGGCTAAGAAGCTCTTTCTCGATATCAAGCATAGTGCGATTAAAATGGCTCAAACGATGACCATCATATGTCCTCCGGTAGTTTTCCTTTCGGAGCTCTGTAATCTTTACAAAGGTAAGAAATTAAATTGTGGTGCACAAGATATTCACTATGAAGAAGAGGGGTCATTTACGGGTAAAGTAAATGCTCATATGGTTAAAAGTGTAGGTGCTTCGTATGTGATTGTCGGGCACTCAGAAATTCGTGCGCTTGGTGAGACAGATGAAGTTGTTAATAAAAAAATCATTTGTGCTCTCGCTCAGAAACTTACTGTTGTGCTCTGTATTGGTGAGCATGAGCGTAATCGGCAGGGGGCGTATCTTGCTTTTCTCGAACAAGAACTTGAAAACGCACTTAAAGATATCCCACAAAGTGCTCTTAAAAATATCATGATTGCTTACGAACCTATATGGGCAATTGGAAAAGGGGGAAGTGACGCAATGAAACCCCGAGATGTCTATGAGACCGTTCTCTTTCTCCGTAAAATTTTAGCGAATCTCTATGAGAGGAAGGTTGCGCTTACCGTCCCTATTCTTTATGGAGGATCGGTTGAAATGAACAATAGTGAAAGCTTGCTTAGTGAGGGGGGAATTGACGGTTTTTTAATTGGTCATGCCAGTCTCTCGTCAGCTGAGTTTGGTGCAATTTTGAATATTGCTGAAAAATACAGCACGTAAATACCTATGAGTAATATTCCTGACATACGATCAGTTAATGATGTGAAGGGAAAGCGCGTGCTCGTGCGTGCGTCACTCAATGTTCCTATAAAAGATGGCGTTGTTAATGATGATTTTAGGTTAAAGCGGATGCTCCCAACAATCGCTCTTTTGCGTGAACAAGGTGCCCGCATTATTCTTTTAGGGCATGTGGGACGCGAGAAACGTGAGACGTTAAGACCTGTTTTTAACTACCTCAATAAGTTGTTTCCAATCTCATTCTCAGAAAAGATTATTGGTCCCTCAGTTTCTGATGCGGTAGGTTCTCTCAGTAATGGCGAGGTCTTATTATTGGAAAATGTACGGCAAGATGGTCGAGAAATTCTCAATAGTAATGATTTTAGCAAGGACCTTGCGTCTCTTGGTGAGATATATGTTAACGACGCGTTTGCGGAATCGCATCGGGAGCACTCTTCTATTGTGGGTATCCCACACTACTTGCCAAGTTATGCTGGCCTTGAATTGTTAAATGAAATTAAATCATTGCAAAGCGCTCTTACACCTGCGCATCCCTCTCTTTTCGCATTAGGTGGCGCGAAGTTTGAAACAAAACAACCGCTTGTCGAGAAATTTTTAGACATATACGATTGCATTTTTGTTGGTGGCGCACTTGCGAACGATTTTTTCAAAGCGCGGGGGTATGCGCTTGGTCGCTCCTTAGTTTCTGGTACAGATTTTGATCTCTCAACCCTTCTTAATAATAAAAAGATAGTATTGCCCATAGATGTGGTTGTTGAAAATGAGACCGGGGTATGTCGCACGACAAAACCAACAGACGTTTCGTCTCTTGAGGCCATTCTTGATATGGGACCAAAGACTGTAGAGATGCTCATTAGTCGGGCTCGGGAAGCAGAATTTATTTTATGGAACGGACCGTTTGGTAATTATGAACGTGGGTTTAGTGAGCAAACAGAAGTATTTGCGAAAGCCCTTGCCTCACTATCCGCTCCCTCTGTTATTGGCGGGGGCGACACGGTTGCTTCAATTGAGAAATTAAACCTCCTCGATAAGTTTAGCTTTGTATCAATAGGTGGAGGAGCCATGCTTGATTATTTACTCAACGGGACACTTCCTGGTATTGAGGCATTACGAAAGGATTAGGATATTTTCTTAAGTTCAGCTTTTATCTTATTTGCAAGTTCCTCTTGTTCGCCCTCTTTGTACGTGGTGTGGCGAGCTGGTTTGTAGACATTATCTCCTTCAAATCGGGGAACGATATGGAAATGTATATGCATAATTTCCTGTCCCGCAACCCTTTCATTATTTATACCAACATTAAAACCTTCTGCTTTTGTCGCCTTTTGTATAGCAGGTACTAGTCTTTTAACGGTTTTTATCATAGCCGAAAGAATCTCTTCTGGCGCATCAAATATATTTCTATAAGGTTCCTTCGATATCACGAGGGCGTGGCCTTTGTTGTGAGGGTTAATATCTAATATTGCAAATGTTGTCTCATCTTCATAGATCTTTGTTGCTGGTATTTCACCCCGAAGAATTTTCAAGAAAATGTCATCCATATTATTTTCAGTATATGATAAAATCAGTGAATGCAGAAATATGCAGATCGCCCTCTTGTGGCTGATAAAGAACGTGAACCATTAAAACAATATCCCGAATTGCTACAAGAACTTCTTATCGCACGAGGGGTAATCAATACGCTTGACGCCGAGGCATTTCTCAACCCCGACTATGATCAGCATGTGCATGATCCGTTTCTCATGATGGGTATGGAACGTGCGGTAAGCCGTGTAGGGAAGGCAATAATGGAGAACGAACCCATTGTCATTTATAGTGACTACGACTGTGATGGTATCCCAGGAGGGGTGTTACTTCACGATTTCTTTAATATGATTGGGTATAAGAATGTTTCAAATTATATTCCTCACCGTCATGAAGAGGGATATGGTGTAAATAAAGGTGCCCTCCTTAAACTTATTGATAACGGAGCAAAGCTTATTATCACGGTAGATTGTGGCATTACGGATGTCGAATCAATTGCCTATGCTAAAGAGCGTAACGTTGATGTTATTCTCACGGACCACCACCTACCTGGCGCAACATTACCCCCTGCGTATGTGATACTCAATCCTAAACAAGAAGGTGACACGTATCCGGAGCCCATGCTCTGCGGAAGTGGTGTCGCATTTAAACTTGTACAGGGAGTTCTTGCTCAAAACCGTTTTGGACTCAAGAAAGGAAAAGAGAAGTGGTTACTTGATATGGTAGGGCTCGCAACAATAGCCGACATGGTTCCGCTTAAAGGTGAAAATAGAATATTTGCTCACTTTGGTCTAGCTGTACTGAGAAAATCTCCTCGAGTAGGACTTCAGAAGCTATGTCGTTTGATGAAAATTAATCAGCGGTATCTTACCGAGGATGACATCGGTTTTATGATAGCTCCTCGTGTCAACGCAGCTTCACGTATGGATGAACCTATGGCAGCATTTCGCCTTCTTGCGACTATAGACGAGGCCGAAGCGGATCTACAAGCCCGTCATCTTAACAAGATTAATGATCAGCGAAAAGGAATCGTTGCTTCAATGACTCGTGAGATTAAAAAGCGCGTTCATAATCGCATGGAGGAAAGAGAAATTATTGTAACAGGAGATCCTCGGTGGCGACCATCACTTCTTGGGCTCGTTGCAAACAGTCTTGTTGAAGAATATAACCGTCCTGTTTTTCTCTGGGGTCGAGAGGGGAATAACCTTCTTAAAGGCTCGTGCCGGTCAGATGGGACAGTTGATGTTGTTTTATTAATGAATGAAGTTGAAGATATTTTGTTAGAGAGTGGCGGTCATGCGTTTGCAGGAGGCTTTTCCGTGAGAGAAGATGGTATTCATATGCTTGAAGAAAAGCTGACGCAAGCATATAGGAAGATAAAAGGTAGTGCAGATGTAACACAAGACGCCATTTTTGACCGCCGCATCTCTATTGACGATGTAACATGGGAGACGTACAAGTTGATTGAGCGACTTGCTCCATTTGGTGAGGGGAACGCAAAACCGCTTTTTTTATTTCCTAACGTTGTTATTAATGAGATACGGCGATTTGGAAATGAAAAAGCACATGTTGAATTTAATTTTATAAATAGTTTTGGAAAAAAAATTTCTGCTATCGATTTTTTTTCTCGTAATAGTGATAATCATCCTGTGGAGACAGGGGCGTCTATTAATTTAATAGCTTCCATTGAGAAATCAATGTTCCGTAATTTCCCAGAACTCCGTCTGCGGGTCGTTGCTATCGCCTAGTTATTTTAATCTGCATAGAAAGTGATCTCCATTATGATAAGTCGCACATTCAGGAGTGCTATACTACTCTCACTATGACGGTAACAGTTTTTACAGACGGTGGAGCTCGTGGCAATCCTGGTCCTGCTGGGGCGGGGGCTGTTGTTCTTGATGCTAAAGGCCAGGTGGTTGCTCGAGTGTCTCAATTTCTTGGACATCAGACGAATAATTGGGCTGAATATGAAGCTGTTGCTCTTGGTCTTGTGGCAATAAAGAAACAGTTTGGAGCTAAAACAAAAACAATGACGATTGTGGTTAAACTTGATAGCGAGCTTGTTACTCGCCAACTTTCTGGTTCATATCAGATAAAAGAGAAAACACTTTTTCCGCAGTATATAAAGATTCACAATATGATAGTTAAAGATTTTCCTCATATTACATTTGTGCACGTACGTCGTGAATTTAATAAGGATGCAGATCGATTGGCAAATAATGCTATGGATAAGGGGCGGTAAATATGGAGCAGGAACCAAAACCCTACACACTCACACTTACGCAAAAGAAAATTATTGCTTATCAAACGATGGAATTTCGTTTTGAGAAACCGCATGATTTTATATATCGGGCGGGGCAGAGCATGCGTTTTACCGTACCTGCTCTTGGCGAAGAGCGGACTTTTTCTATCATAACAGCGCCTCATGAACTTGATCTTGCATTTGCCATGCGGGTTCGAGGGTCTGCATTTAAAAAATATGTTAGGCAGCTTAAACGTGGAGAAACAATCGTTGCGTCAGGTCCTTTTGGTACATTTGGACTTCAAGAAGACGCTACGAAACCAGCCCTCTACATTGCTGGTGGGATAGGAATTACTATTTTTATATCTATGCTCTCGCACTTACGATATACAAGACAAAATCATCCCATAACTGTTTTGTATTCAAACAGGAACGAAGAGGATATTAGTTACGCGGACTATCTGAAAGAAATTGAACAGACCTCTCCGCATGTTCGTGTGGTGTATACACTTACGAATGAGAAGCCGAAGGTTTGGAGCGGTGAACTATCGAGAATCAACGAGAATCTTATAAAGAAATATGCTCCCTTATATACGGAAACATTATTTCTTATAGCGGCTACGCCCGCAATGGTCGAATCTATGGAAATATTACTACATAATATAGGGGTTCTTGATGAGAATATCAAAACAAAACGTTTCCGTGGATATTAAGATGGCATTTCGGAGAAATTGGATCTACTTTGTCAGCGGGGGATTCGGAATAGGGGTGCTTATGCGCTCCTTCTTTTATTTTGGTTTTTCATTTTCTCTCCTCGTTTCTCTTCTGGCGCTTGTCGCATTTATTACGTGTGCCATAACAAGGGCGAGCGTTAGCATATACGTGGCGCTCTTTGTACTCGGTATCGCTGTCGGTATCGTCCGTTTTGATATAGCAGAATTAAAGACAGGCGACCCCTTTCTAAATGCCCATCTTGAGCAGGAGCTTTCACTCGAGGGTGTTGTTGTCGACGAACCAGATGAACGAGAAACGAACACAAAATTGACAGTACGTATTGATAATGGAAATGGAGTGAGTATCAAAACAAACGTTCTTATCACAACGGAACGTTACCCTCGATACATCTATGGCGATAGAATCGCTTTTACCGGGAAACTTACAAGTCCATCTTCATTTGTGAGTGATACGGGATCAATATTTGATTACAAGATGTATCTTAAAAAAGACGGCATATTCTATACGATGTATAACCCTGTCATAGAGAAGAGGGGTAGTGGCGAAGGGAACAGTATCAAAAGTGTACTTTTTTCAGCGAAATCTTCTTTTCTTGAACAGGTAGGGCATGTAATTGAAGAACCCCAGGCATCACTCCTTGGCGGGTTAGTCGTGGGGGCAAAACGTTCTCTTGGGGAGCGTCTCCTTAATGATTTTCGTACAGCAGGCATTATTCATATTGTTGTCCTTTCCGGGTACAACGTTACTATTGTTGCGGAGTTTGTTATGCGCCTGCTTTCTTTTTTGCCACTGTTCTTTTCTTGGTCGATTGGTGCGATAGTCGTTATCTTTTTTGCACTTATGACTGGAGCGGGGGCAACTATTGTGCGCGCATCCATCATGGCAATACTTGTTATTATCGCGCGCGCTACAGGGCGAACATATCACATAACACGGGCGCTCATAGTGGCTGGCGTTGGTATGGTGTTTTATAATCCGTTTATTTTAGTCTTTGACTCGTCATTTCAGTTGTCGTTCATGGCGACTATAGGGCTTATCCATCTTGCGCCGGAACTAGAACGCTACTTTGGATGGGTGCCAACTCGTTTGCAACTGCGTGAATTTGCAACGGCGACTGTTGCGACGCAATTATTCGTGCTTCCTATGCTTCTCTATAAGATGGGACAATTAAGCATTGTTGCATTTCCCGTTAATTTGCTCGTACTACCCGCTGTCCCCGTGACAATGCTCCTCGGATTTTTGACCGGTGCTGTTGGTTTTTTAAATACAGCTCTCTCACTTCCGTTTGCCTACGCTACAGAAGGCCTTCTTTCATACCAGCTATTTATTGTTGACGCTTTTGCAAAGATTCCGTTTGCATCAGTATCAATCAATGCGTTTCCCCTGTGGGCGGCCGTTAGTATGTATGGTGTCTACGGATTAATTTTGTGGTGGTTTTACACGCAATCAAAACATTCTTAGCTAAGAGGCCATTTTTCTTCTTTAAAAAAACAACATACCATTTATGTTATGTTAAGCAGATTCGAACTTTTGGTATACTAACAATATGACACAGCAATCTTCTTGCCCGTTTTGTAACCCCGCTCAGCGTGTGCTCAAAGAGAATAAAAATGCGTACGTGCTACTTAGCGATCCACGAAAAATACCCGGACACTTTCTTGTTATTCCTAAGCGACATGTAGAAAAACCATGGGAAATTAAAGAGGAAGAGTTGTGTTCCATATTTAACTTGGTAACTTTTGTACAGCAGAAAATAATCGAAACATTGTCGGATGGATGTGATGTACGACAAAACTATCGGCCCTTTCTTAAACAAGGCAGGACAAAAGTAGATCACGTACATTACCACGTTATGCCACGGACTTTCGAAGACAAACTCTATATGAAAGTAGATAAATTCGAGGCGAATTTATTTGAAGATTTAACACCTGAAGAACATGAGCGTATGGCAAGGATTTTAGATTAGAATTTTATTTTATAAGATTCGACACAAAAAAGATTTTAATCAAAAACGCGCGAGAGTATTTTCAAAGAGATTGATCAATTATTGCAATTCACGCACATACCATGTACCATGCCCCCTGGGTAAGATTTACTCCATGGCGGTACACTTGGAAAGGAGCTGAAGATGTCAAAGAAGCCTGTTAACGAGGTTGAAGAACGAGCCTCAGCAGATTGGTACGCAATCATGCTACTGTTCGGCTTCAGCAGATACAAACCCGAAGTTGTTCTGAAAGAGCTCAACAGCAAGTCGGAACCATTTTGTCGTTGCTTCCAGCTTGCTCTCAAGGGTACGGGGCATGTAACCAAGCAGTTCATCCCCGATGGAAAAGTTGGTGATGAAACCGCCAAAAGCATTCTGCAACTCTACGCAGCCGCGGGCAAACTGACCAAGAAAAAATAAGAAATATCGACGCCCAGTCAAAAATCACGTTGCCCATTTTAGGAGGAGACGTTAATAATTAAAAGCGTCTCTTTCTTTTTATATTCACCTACACGTATTAACTTTTCTTATGTTCCATAAGACTCACGATCGGGAATGAGATGGAACACCTTGTATCTTTATTGTGAGAAATTTTAATAAAGGAGAAATCTTTGTTTCTGAGACTTCCTAACATTTTTCCCATATAAAATCGAAATAGCGCTGGTAATTTTTTGCAAGTTGGGGATTGATAATCTCAACAATAAAATATGGTTCCACAAATGAGCGAATAGATATCCTATCCTCAAGAATCTCTATTCCACTCGTGTCATCGGACACGAGTGGCGTCTCCTTTGCTTCCATATATTCACCAGCAAGATCTATGTATCTCAAATCGTTCGCACTCAATTTTTTTGCAAGTGCTTTCCATTTCAGCCCCTTTTTAAGATGTATCTTGAGTAATTCATCACCAATTTCGTTTCCAACAAGCTGATGCCAAACAGGGGAGATACCGAGTGTTCGCGCAGTGCCACCAGGATTCATAATTTCGTACGCTCGCCGAGCTTGAACCACAAAATCTTTTTGTCCCTCATAGATCACAATCTCTTGAGGTGGGGTCTTTTTTGCATGGGTTGCCAGTTCCTCAACTAAATCTTTTGCTTTTCTCACGCGGTCCTCTTGTTCCGCGACCAACCTACGAGGATCTAATATTCTGTATACAAAGATCCCATTTTCCTTTGAACTTCCAACCAGTCGTTTGTCAACAAGTTCTTCAAGAGTTCCATACACAATGTTTCTATGGAAGCCCGTTGCCTTTATGATTTCACCAGCTTTCGACTTTCCTTTTTTAGCCAAATACGTATAGATGTACGTTTGATTTGAAGTGAGACCGAGCTCTTTTAAAAGGGCACTTATTTGTGTCATAGGTAATCTGATAGATTAATTAAAATCCTTATTTTGTAACGCGTTACTGTCATAATAACATGTGTCATCATAGATATGTTGACTATGTATAGATCATACAATATTATATCAGTGTCGTCAAATTAGATGAGTGACCCTTGAAAGACGAAAGGAGTGTGTCATGAACTCGGAGATTCAAGATCCTGGGAGTTTACTGGAAAAATGCCCAATAACTGAGGATTCCAAAAAAGTGCTTGCTCAAAAAATAGCTGATGTTGAGAAGTGGGCATTGGTGGTGGGGATCCTTAAACCCAGCCAGTCCTTGATGGTGAAGATTGTGAGAAGGAAAGAAATATTAGCAAAGCCAACTTCTGAAGAATGGGAGACGATTCTCAATGCAAAAATTCCAAAACAGGCTCGGCATATGTTGGAATTAATTAAAAATGGGGCGGATGGTATATCTTTCAACGTGGGGGAGGGACACAAACCGACCAGTTGGAATATGGCTTTGAGAAAATCAGGACTTCCTTTCCGATTGCGTCCAGACGAGTACGGTGTCTCCTTTCCTGACAAAACATTCAGACTTCGCAAGGTGGTTTGAACATGGTGGGGGGATGGTGTCGCCTTTCATGAGCAGGAGGGCGACATTTCTTTTTCTTATACAATTTTCAACCTCGACTCGACAACATTCCAATTGAGGTTTTTGAAAAATGCGTCGACATACTGTTTCTTTTCACTCGGTGTGTAGTCAACCATGTAGGCGTGTTCCCACATATCCATGGCAAGTATGATGGGGAGTCCAGCAAATTGTCCTATCTCGTGGTCATTTACCCAGGCGATGTGGGGAGTTTTACCCCGAGGGTCATAATAGAGTATCGTCCAGCCAGTACCTCTCGTTCCTAAACCAACCATTTTGAAATGCTCAATGCTTTTTTCAAACGAGCCATATTTTTCTTTCAGTAGTTCTGAAAGAGGGGAATCAACAGACGGCTCTTTTGCTCCTTTTTCCCACTGTTCGAAGTAGTACTCATGCATGCGCATGCCATTAAATTCAAAACCAAGACGTCGGCGTGTTTCTGCTCCCGCATAAGAGAATTTTTCTCCCCCCACTGATTCAAGTTCATGCAATTGTTCTCGTAAGAGATTGACATGTTTTACGTAGCCACCATAGAGTCCGAGATGGACACTGATTTGCTTTTCAGAAAGACCTTGCAATTCTGGCAGATCAAATTTTTTCTCTTCGTATATCATATAGATAGAATATTATGATAATGTTTTTTATTGCGTTTAGTATACCTGCACAATAGCGTTGTTACTACTGCCAGTGTATCCGGTTAACATCGATGGTATCATGAGCATATGAAGCCCTTTCTTTTTATCCTCGGTATTATTGCTTTTTTAATCATTGCCTTTGTTTTTTTGAATGGGAAGCCACTCCCTGCTCCCGAAGGACTTGATGACGCAACTAATATTGACCGGTGCGCGCGATTTCGTGTTGTTGATACAGAAGATACAGACATTTATTCGCTTGGATACAAAGGACGAATTGAACAATTGCTTCACGGTTGTTTTTAACGCATCGCACGGTCTAGCTTTTAACAAGTGGCAATTTGCCCATGATATACAATCGTGAAAATATTCGGATAGGGCTACTAATTGTTTTCTTAATCACTTCTCTTTTTATCTGGTCTGTTGTTCTCCGTAGCGAACGTGCCGAACTGACTGTTGCTTTTTTGGATATTGGGCAAGGAGATGCTATTTTCATTGAAAGTCCCAGTGGTAACCAAATGCTCATTGACGGTGGCCCCTCTTCTACCATCCTTCAATCTCTTGGAAAAGTAATGTCTTTTTATGATCGTTCGATTGATGTCATGGTTGCCACACATCCTGATAAAGACCATATCGGCGGGCTTCCTGATGTGTTGCGACGTTACACCGTTGGGGAAATCTTGCGTTCTGGTGCTCACAATGACACAAATATATTTCGCGAGTTCGATACTACCGTTAGCACTATGCATATCGCTACCCGTCTCGCACGGCGCGGTATGGTCATTGACTTTGGGGATGGAGTATACGCAGAGATTCTTTTCCCAGATCACGATGTGTCACGCGTAACTGACACGAATGACGCTTCTATTGTTATACGTATAGTCTATGGTGATACGGAGTTTATGTTAACTGGCGATGCCCCGGAGAAAATTGAAAATCATCTCGTCGCACGTGATGGTCTTAATTTGAAGAGTGATGTGCTTAAAGTTGGGCATCATGGTTCAAAAACATCATCATCTGAGCTTTTTTTAGCTGCCGTTTCTCCACAATATGCAGTTATTTCTGCCGGGGAAGATAATTCATACGGGCATCCTCACCAAGAAGTTCTCTCTAGATTTATAGAACGGGGGTCAACTATTGTGAGTACCATAGAAAGCGGGACGATAGTTTTCCATTCAAATGGGGAAATACTAACTATTAAAAAATAAAAAAGTGCACGGAACCTGTACGTTTCAAGGGTGACTATTTTTAAAATAGGTAATTACAGCACCCCAGCTTTTTTAAGTGTTTGGTAAGCACCGTTTTTCTGGAGTGTTTTGATTCCCTTCGTAGAGATATTAACAGTGATAGTTTTCTTTAGTTCAGGGATATAAATTCTTCGTTTCTGAATGTTTGCCTTACGGCGGACTTTCCCAGTGGGGTTAAATTGAGTAGCACGCGTGCGGTTTGAGTAACCACCCGCCATCTTTGAAGATTTCTTTGTTACGATGCATGCTTTCGCCATATGTTCGAGCCATGGTAACATTGAACAGTAAAATTCGCAATAAGATAATGGATATTCCTCTTACACTTATTATTGTCACAATTCTCATCTTTTCCGTCATTGTTCATGAGCTTGCTCATGGGTATGTCGCTCTCTATCTCGGTGATCCCACCGCTAAACTCGCTGGTCGGCTGACACTTAATCCCATTCCACATCTTGATCCTATCGGCTCTGTTCTTATTCCTCTTATTCTAGCGCTTACTCCTGGTGGGTTCATTTTTGGATGGGCAAAACCTGTCCCCTACAATCTTTATAATTTGAGAAATCAGAAATGGGGCGAAGCGCTTGTCGCTGTTGCAGGGCCCGGCATGAATCTCTTTTTAGCGCTTGTGTTCGGACTTTCCCTTCGTTTCTTTGCGGGATACCTTTCTTTACCCACCATTGAAGTGATGAGCTTTATTGTTTTTATAAATATATTACTCGCTCTTTTTAACCTCATTCCTATTCCACCGCTTGATGGTTCTAAAGTCGTGAATGCTTTTTTACCCTATGAGTTGTGGGCGAAATATAATGTGCTTCGAGCAAAAATTGAGAGGCTCGGTTTTATCGGTTTCTTCATTTTTATCTTTCTTTTTATATATGTTTTCTCAGGACCTTTCTTTGCCCTTGTTTCATCTATATTTAAGCTTATAACTGGCATGGGGATATTTTAGTCCTCCCTTTTTCTCTCCTTTTCTGTATTATTTCCTTGCATTTCTGCTTGTTAGATAGTAAAGTATTCGAACGTGTATTGGGCACGGCTTTTCTTTACATGGCAACAATAAATCAACTAGTAAAACATAAGCGCAAGAAGGCGCCTAAGAAGTCAAAAACCCCTGCTATGGGGCGTGGTTTTAATACGCTGAGAAATCACCCGACATTCTACCCGTCTCCTTTTAAACGAGGGGTTTGCGTGAAGGTTACGACAAAGACTCCTCGTAAACCAAACTCGGCCATCCGCAAAATTGCTCGAGTACGGCTTACAAATGGAATGGAAATAACAGCATATATACCCGGGGAAGGGCACAATTTGCAGGAGCACTCGGTTGTTTTGGTTCGTGGCGGTCGTGTTAAGGACATCAACGTTCGATACACTGTTGTTCGTGGCAAACTTGATACGGGTGGGGTTGATGCACGCCGACAGAGCCGAAGTCGATATGGAAACAAAAAGCCGAAAGGTGCGTAAATCTTAATTTTTCACATTTTATATTTAACTATCTATGCGACGAGCTGTTAAAAATAGGAACATAGTTACTGCTGAGGTCGTTTACGACTCCGTTCGTCTTGCTCAGTTTATTAATTATGTTATGAAAGATGGTAAGAAAAACACAGCAAGAAAGCTTGTGTACCAATCTCTCGATGAGATTAAGGAAAAATTAAAAACAGAAACGCCGCTTGAGATATTCGAAGCAGCTCTTCGAAACGTTGGCCCCGTTATGGAAGTTCGTTCTCGTCGTGTCGGAGGTGCTAACTACCAAGTACCACGCGAAGTTCGTCCAGAGCGCAAGCAAGCGCTTGCTATGCGATGGATTCTTACTGCCGCGCGTGCCAAGAAGGGTTCTCCTATGCACCAGCGTCTAGCTGAAGAATTGATTGCAGCAAGTAATAACGAAGGTGAAGCTATCAAGAAAAAAGAAAATACTATTAAAATGGCAGAGGCTAACAAAGCTTTTGCTCACTTTGCGTGGTAATTTTTTCAATAGTGAGTTATTAGCGCATATTATAATTTATGGAACGCGATTATCCCCTAGAGAGAGTACGTAATATTGGTATCATTGCTCACATTGATGCCGGGAAAACAACGACAACCGAGCGTGTGCTTTTTTATACGGGTATTTCTCACAAGATTGGCGAGGTACATGAAGGCGAGGCTGTTATGGACTGGATGGAACAGGAACGAGAACGCGGTATTACCATTACCTCGGCCGCAACTACCTGTTTTTGGACACCTTCAAGGGAGGGCGATCGACAAGATCATGAGAAGAAGTATCGTTTTAATATTATAGACACCCCAGGACACGTTGATTTTACTGTTGAGGTTGAGCGTTCAATGCGCGTTCTTGACGGCGGTGTCGTTGTTTTTGACGGTGTTGCCGGTGTGGAGCCACAGTCAGAAACGGTGTGGCGTCAAGCAGATAAATATAAAGTTCCACGCATTTGTTTTATCAATAAAATAGACCGAACAGGAGCGTCATTTGAACGTTCATTTCAAACAATTCTCCAGCGTCTCACAAAAAGTGCAGTTAAGATGCAAATTCCTATTGGAGAAGAGGAGAAATTCGAAGGTGTCGTTGATCTCTTGACACTGAAAGCCTACTATTTTGACGGCGAGCGTGGCGAGCAAATTCGTGTTACAGATATCCCCGATAATTTGAAGGAAGAAGCTCAGAAATTACATAATGAGCTTGTTGAGAAAATTGTTGAAAATGATGAAGTGGCGATGAACAGCTATTTTGAAGGTAATGAGCCATCACTAGCCGATTTAAAAAAGATTTTGCGAAAAGCAGTAATTGCTAATGAAATGGTCCCTGTTTTTACAGGCTCCGCACTTAAGAATAAGGGAGTGCAACTAGTGCTTGATGCCGTTATTGACTACTTACCATCACCTGTTGACGTCCCCCCTATTAACGGTGTTAATCCTGATACGGGCGCTGAAGAGACACGACCCTCTGCAGACGGTGAACCATTTTCTGCACTTGCATTCAAGATTGCTACAGATCCCTATGTCGGACAACTCTCGTACTTTCGTGTGTACTCGGGTACTGTTGAGGCGGGCTCTTATGTTTTAAATACTCGAACGGGGGATAAAGAGCGTATCGGGCGCATTGTTCGAATGCATGCCAACGATCGTGAAGAAGTTAAGAAAGTTTTTGCGGGAGAAATTGCTGCTGCGGTAGGTCTTAAGGATACAAAAACAGCAGATACTCTTTGTGATCCAGCTCATCCAATCGTACTTGAATCAATTGAGTTTCCTGAACCAGTTGTGAACTTGCGTATTGAACCTAAAACAAAGGCAGATCAAGAGAAAATGGGTATTGCCCTACACAAGCTTGCTGATGAAGACCCGACTTTTCGTGTTTCAACAGATGAAGATACCGCTGAGACTATTATCTCTGGCATGGGGGAACTCCACCTCGATATCATTGTTGATCGTATGAAGCGAGAGTTTGGCGTCAGTGCAAACGTTGGTCAGCCACAAGTTTCTTATAAAGAAACAATACAGATGGAGGCAGAAGCTGAACATAAGTATATTAAACAATCTGGTGGCCGAGGCCAGTATGGACATGTAAAAATACGCATTAGACCGCTTGAGGTACTGGATGAGGAAACATCAAAGAAATTACCTAAAAATGTAAAACGAAGCGAGGGTTTTGAATTTATCAACAATATCAAAGGGGGTGTTATCCCACATGAGTTTATTCCTGCCGTTGAAAAGGGTGTGAAGGAAGCAATGGAGCGTGGGATTGTTGCCGGATATCGAATGACCGACATATCGTGCGAACTATTTGACGGGTCATCTCATGATGTTGATTCATCTGAAATTGCTTTCAAAATTGCTGGCTCACAAGCATTTCAAGATGCTGCTAAACGGGCAAAACCAGTCCTTCTTGAGCCTATTATGAAAGTAGAGGTAGTAGTTCCTGAGAAATTCATGGGTGATGTGAATGGCAATCTGTCTTCAAAACGAGGACAAATTGAAAATATGGAAGATCGTGGTTTAAATAAGGCAATTCATGCGAAAGTGCCACTTTCCGAGATGTTCGGCTATACAACAGCACTACGTTCTATGACCGAGGGCCGTGGTACTGCCACTATGGAGTTCGACCACTACGAAGTAGTGCCGGGGAATGTTGCCCAAGAAATAATTGAGAATCGAAGCTAAACGCATTATCCGTGCCACGGGTGTGCTAATTTCTTGACTAATTCTCTGAGAGACTGTAATATAGTGCACAATCGCTTGTGCGTATTTTTTTATCTGCGCACAATATCATCTCTAACCGCAGGGGAGAGGGAATGCGATATTACTAGTAGTTTTTAATTGGCTCTTAGTTGTGAGGATTGAGGTAGTGTTCTCGCGCCCTCTATTCTCAACGCTAATCCAAAACGTTACTATGGCTGAACAATTTGACAGGTCAAAGCCGCACATCAACGTTGGTACCATTGGTCACGTTGATCACGGCAAGACCACACTTACAGCTGCAATTCTCCACGTGCTTCATATGAAGGGCGAAGGGTATGGTGCCTCTGAGAAAGCAGTTGACCAAATCGACAACGCTCCTGAAGAAAGAGCGCGTGGCATTACTATTGCGCTCTCGCACTCCGAATACGAAACACCTAAGCGCCACTATGCTCACATTGACGCTCCAGGGCACGCAGACTACATCAAGAACATGATTACAGGAGCCGCTCAAATGGACGGCGCTGTTTTGGTGGTTGCTGCAACTGACGGTATGATGCCGCAAACTCGCGAACACGTACTGCTTGCTGGACAGGTGGGTGTTCCTAAGATTATTGTTTTCATCAACAAAGTAGATATGGTTGATGACAATGATCTTGTTGATCTCGTTGAAGAAGAAATACGCGAACTACTCGATAAGCACGGCTTTGACGGTAAAAATGCCCCCGTTATTCGCGGGTCGGGTCTTAAGGCACTTGAATCAAGTTCCGGAGATGATGAGTGGGCTAAGAAAGTGATCGAGCTTGCTGATGCTATGGATGAGTACTTTCCTACGCCAGTTCGCGAAATAGATAAGCCATTTCTTATGCCTATTGAGGATATCTTTTCAATTGAAGGCCGAGGAACGGTGGTTACCGGTCGCGTTGAGCGTGGACAGGTGAAGGTCGGAGAAGAAGTAGAAATTGTTGGTATAAAAGATACCACCAAGACTACTGTTACGGGTGTTGAAATGTTCAACAAACAACTCGATGCGGCTATTGCTGGAGACAATGCTGGTGTACTTTTGCGAGGGACCAAGAAAGAAGACGTTCATCGTGGTCAAGTGCTCGCGAAGACCGGCTCAGTTACCCCTCATACAGAATTCGAAGCGGAAGTATATATTCTCAGTAAGGATGAAGGTGGGCGTCATACGCCATTTTTCACAGGATATAAGCCACAATTCTACATTCGAACTACAGACGTTACTGGAGAGGTAACTCTTGCTGAAGGAACTGAAATGGTTATGCCGGGGGACACGGTGACATTCAAGGTGAAACTTACTGGCCCAGTTGCCCTTGAAGAGCAGCAGCGCTTTGCTGTTCGAGAGGGTGGAAAAACGGTTGGCGCCGGAGTGGTAACAAAGATTGTTGCCTAAATAAAGTACAACTAATAGTAGCGCGTCTGCATTAGAGAGCTTTCTTCGCAACCAGCTCTCAATGCGTACGTCCTACAACCTAAGACAATGGCTACTAAAAGTACATCTACAACAAAACGAGTTAAGAAAAGTACGGAAGAAGTTCCGGTTAAGCTTCGTATCCGAGTTCAGGCTTATGAGCACAAACTTCTTGATATGTCGCTGAAGCAGATCATAGATACGGTCAATCGACTCGATGCCACTATTGTTGGCCCGATTCCGCTTCCCACAGAAATAAAACGATATACGGTTAACCGTGCCTCCTTTGTCTATAAAGATGCGCGAGAACAATTTGAGATGAGGGTACATAAACGAGTTGTTGATATTCTGAATCCTAGCCAGAAAGTTATAGAGGCACTTACGAATCTTTCTCTTCCTTCTGGCGTCTCAATTGACGTTAAGATGATTTAGGAAAGGAGGTGAGGAAGCGGAAACTCTCATTTCCTAAACAGGTGCTACTTTTCTCTGTAGAATCTCTCAAGAAGAAATGAAGAAATGTGGAAGGTAAATGATACACACTACGTCGAGAGTAATTACTCGACAAGCTTATCTAGTATGAAATTCCTTATTGCAACAAAACAACATATGACCCAAATCTTCGATGAAGATGGGAAGGTTCATCCTGCTACGGTTCTTAAAGTAGGGCCTGTTGTTGTTACGCAGGTAAAGAGCGTAACAAGTGATGGTTACAATGCTGTTCAAGTTGGTTTTGGAGATCGTAAGGAGAAAAATGTTAACAAACCACAGCGAGGACATAGTAAAAAACTCGGTTCTTTCTCTGGTTTTCGTGAAGTTCGGAAAGGTCATGATAATGACGGTACAGATTCTGTTGCTGTGGGAACAAAACTTAATGTTTCTGTCTTTAAATCGGGGGATGAAGTTACTGTAGCAGCAATATCAAAAGGAAAAGGATTTCAAGGTGTTGTTAAACGACATAGGTTTTCCGGAGGTCCTCGAACACATGGGCAAAAACATTCTGAACGCGAACCGGGATCAATCGGCGCAACAGGACCCCAGAGAGTTTTTAAGGGGACAAAGATGGCTGGACGAATGGGCAGTGATCGAGTGACTCTTCGTGGGGTTAAGGTGTTGCGCGTAGATGAAGATAATAATGAGATTTTTGTGCGAGGCTCTATACCCGGAAGACGTGGAACGGTGGTTGAAGTACGTGGTTAGCAGTATCCTCTGGAGACATTTATGCAGTCAAAAGTATATAATCAAACTGGCAAAGAAATTGGTACGGTAGATTTACCGGAGTCAGTTTTTGGCTTGCCGTGGAACGCTGATCTCGTGCATCAAGTTGTTGTTTCTATGCAAGCAAATGCCCGAACGCCAGTGGCCCACACGCACGATCGTGGCGAACAGCGAGGTGGTGGTAAAAAGCCATGGCGACAAAAAGGAACAGGGCGTGCCCGACATGGTTCTCGTAGGTCTCCTCTTTGGCGTGGTGGTGGGGTAACACATGGCCCTCGGAATGAGAAAGACTACAGCAAGAAAATAAATACAAAAATGCGCGTTAAGGCATTGCATACTGTTCTATCACGCAAATTGAAAATGAATAAAATTATTTTTCTCGACACACTATCTTTTTCAAATCCAAAGACGAAAGATGCTCATGATGTGCTTAAAACACTCGCTAAAATTGGATCTTTCGAGTTCATGAGCAAGAAAAAAGGAAATGCTATTTTTATAAGTCTTCCACAAAAAGATGAAAATGTTGCTAAAAGTTTTCGTAACCTGAGCAATGTATCCTATGGAAGCGCACGAAATCTTAATCCTGTCGACATTCTTTCATTTAAGTATTTAGTTATTACCAATCCAAAAGAGACTTTTTCTATTCTTGAGGAGAAGCGGGGTGTTTCTAAAAAATCAGCTCCTCGTATGGAGGGAAAGAAGGTCGTTTCCAAAAAGCAATCTAAGATTACCGCAGTAAAAAAATAGCATGGCACTTTTTGGAAAGAAAAAAGTAATAAAAGAGACAGAGCCTCAGGAAAAAGTTGTGGCACACAAAGGTATGAAAGCAACGGATATTTCCAACGGAAAGGATTTTTCAAGAGTCTTGCGGCAACCTCGTATTACAGAAAAGGCAACCATGGTTACTGAACGTAGTGTTTATGTTTTTGAAATTGATCCTCGAGCGACGAAGGATGATGTAAAGCAGGCAGTTATAGTGTTCTACAAAGTAACACCAACAAAAATAAACATTGTCCGTATTCCTTCTAAAAAGATATCATCTCCTCGCCGTGGTGTTTTTGGGCGAAAGGCGGGTGGGAAAAAAGCTTACGTTTACCTTAAAAAAGGAGAAACAATTGATATCGTTTAATACTTCATTATGAAATCTTACAAACCAACAACACCTAGTCGACGGCATATGACAACGGTTTCGTATAAAGCGAAGCTCTCAACGGGCACTCCTCACAAACCGCTTGTACGAGGAGGGAAGCGACAATCGGGGCGTAACTCCTATGGTCGTATCACAATGCGTCATCATGGAGGGGGTCATAAGCGCCGCTTTCGTGATATCGACTTTGTATATGACAAACGCGATATTAAGGCAAAAGTAGAAACGGTTGAGTATGATCCCCATCGATCAGGTTTTATTGGTTTAGTGTGTTACGAAGATGGAGAGCGACGATATGTTGTATTACCGCAGAATGTTGGTGTTGGTTCTGTTATTGTCACATCTGAAAAAGCTCCTCGAAAGCCAGGGAATCGCATGCCTCTTTCTCGCATACCTCTTGGGACGTTTGTCTATAACGTTGAATTGAAACCTGGTGGTGGTGCTAAGATAGCGCGTTCGGCGGGAAGTCATGTTGAGGTGGTTGCACACGATGGAGCGTACACAAACTTAAAGATGCCTTCAAGTGAGATACGAAAAGTTATCAAAACAGCATGGGCTTCGATCGGAGAAGTTTCAAACGAGGAGCATCGACTTGTTACAATTGGTAAAGCAGGCCGTTCAAGGTGGCTGGGTATACGGCCTACCGTACGAGGGTCTGCAATGAACCCTGTTGATCACCCACATGGTGGTGGTGAAGGAAAATCTGGGCGTGGACGCAGACGGGCTGTTTCTAAGTGGGGGAAACCTACCGGAAAAGGGCAAAAGACTCGTCGAAGTAAGAAGTATTCCAACACGTTCATTCTAGAACGGCGAAAGGTCGGCAAGAAAAGAAAATAGACAACAGAGCCTATTTTACTTGGGTTGTTTGACTTTTCGGTTTATTATGCGTACTATTTGCTTAATCCGCGTAAGCGGGCTATTTCATTAACACAATGTCACGTTCACTCAAAAAAGGACCTTACGTCTTCCATAAACTTTTGAAGAAAATCGAAGGCAAGAAACCTGGTGATGGAGGGGTTATTCAGACGTGGGCGAGAGGAAGTCAAATAAGCCCAGAAATGGTTGGATTTACATTTGGGGTACACAATGGGAAACAACATATCCCCGTTTTTATCACAGAAGAAATGGTTGGACATCGACTTGGTGAATTTTCGCCAACCAAGAAATTCTTGCGGCATGGTGGAAAGATGCAAAAAGAACTTGAGATAAAACGAAAAGACGCAGAGGTTGCCGCCGCCAAGGCTGCAAAAGTTGCTACAGAAAAGTAGATCATTCAATATGAAAGCTTTTATTAAAAATTATCGACAGTCTCCTCGAAAAGTTCGCCTTGTTGCAGACGTTATTCGGGGTAAAGAAGTCCCGTACGCGCTTTCAATGTTAAATTTTTTACAACGACGTGCTGCTACTCCTTTAAAAAAGCTTCTTGAATCGGCAGTGGCGAATGCAAAGCATTCAGGTATCAAAAATATCGAAAAGCTGGTGATAAAGGAAATTAGCGTCGACAAAGGCTTAATATTTAAACGCTTGGAGTATCGCGCTCGAGGATCAGCTAATTCTTTGAAGAAACGAACCAGCCACATTTCAATAGTGCTCGGAGAAAATACCGGAGGACATAAAACGGATCATCCGAAGCCACATACTAATGCTAAGGCAGAATCTGCTGTATAATTTTGATTTCTATCCTCATATGACACACGTTGCACACCCATATTCACAAAGACTCGGCATACTAAGAGACTGGAAATCTCGCTGGTTTACTCGCAATCCGAAGCAATATCGCAACTTTATTAAGTGCGATACGATGATTCGTGAATTTCTTGAAAAACGATTGCGAGGCATGTATGTTAGCGACATTGAAATTGAGCGGAATGTAAAACAACTTCGCGTAATCATTAAAACATCACGACCAGGTATTGTTATTGGGCGTTCTGGTGAAGGCGCAGTTAAACTCAAGCAAGAACTCGATCACCTTATTTCAAAGCTGAAATTTGAAGATAATCCAGAACTGAAACTTGATGTGGAAGAGATCCGCTCTCCTGAGTCTAACGCGGCTATCGTTGGTCAAATGGTTGCCGAGGGTCTCGAAAAACGCATGCCATTTCGTCGTGTTTTAAAACAAACAGTTGATAAAGTTATGGCGAATAGAGATGTTTCAGGAGTCCGAATTACCATGAGTGGCCGTTTGGGTGGGGCTGATATGTCTCGGCGTGAAGAAGCAAAAAAGGGGAGAATTCCTTTACAGACACTTCGAGCTGATATTGATTATGCACAAATAAGAGCATATCTTCCGTATGGGGTTATTGGTATTAAAGTGTGGATTTATAAAGGAGATGTTTTTGAGGGCCAGGACACGCAAAATCGAGGATAAAAGTATAGAGCACACAATTTATGTTATTCCCCAAGAAAGTTAAACATCGAAAATGGCAAAAAAAGCGTCTTAATCCGCAGAAGGCTGGCGTTGCGACTCGTGGGGTGCATGTTTCATTCGGTTCCCATGGACTGAAGGCGGTTAGCTACGCACGCGTTCGATCCAATCAAATTGAAGCTGCTCGTCGAGTTATTTCTCGCTCGATGGGAAAAACGGGGAAGGTATGGATTCGCATCTTTCCTGACCGTCCGTATACACAAAAAGCCGCTGAGGTTGGCATGGGTAAAGGAAAGGGTGAAGTGCAAGGATATGAAGTCGAAGTTCTTCCAGGCCGTATCATGTTTGAGGTTGACGGTGTGAGCGATGCGGTAGCTTCAGAATCGCTTCGTAAGGCAGGTGCAAAACTCCCGCTTTCTACAAAGGTCGTCACGCGGGTTTAGTTGACGGACGTGGCATAATCCGTAATATTAGTTGTTACCATGGCAAAATACGAAAGTAAAAATGAAAAGGATTTAGTAAAAGAAGTCTTTGAAAAGCAAAAAGCACTCCGCGATTTTCGTTTTGGCATTGCTGGTAGTAAGGCGCGAAATGTTCGTGAAGGCCGTGGATTACGAAGAGAAATCGCTCGGGTATTAACTGAACTGCACAAGAGAAGTAAAAAGGTAGACGCATAAAATAACGGTATGGCAGAAAAAGTACAAAAAATAATTGAAGAAACGGTCTCTGTTCGGCGCAGGACATTTTCAGGCATTGTTGTTTCAAACCGCATGAAAGACACCGTTGTTGTTGCTGTTACCCGTTATGTTAAGGACCCTAAATATAAAAAATATATTAAGCATGTGAAGCGTTTTAAAGCGCACGACCCATCTAATACAAAAGAGATAGGTGAAAAGGTTCTTATAGAGGAGACAAGACCGCTTTCAAAGGAAAAAAGACATCGAGTAGTATAAAGAAGCATATTATATGATTCAACCACAAACACTTGTTAAGGTTACAGACAACTCAGGAGCGCATATTGCGCGGGTGTTTAAGATTTTAGGTGGCTCAAAGAAGCGATACGCTACTATTGGTGATCTTGTAGTACTTTCTGTACAATCTGCCGAACCACGCAAGCTCGTAAAGCGCAGGGAAGTGCTTCATGCCGTGGTTGTACGGCAGAAGAAGCCGTTTCGTCGTTCAGATGGATCATATATTCGTTTTGATGAAAATGCTGTTGTTATTGTGGAGAAAGGCAAGAAGGAGCCGCGGGCAGGTCGTGTATTCGGTCCTATTCCAAGAGAATTGTCTGAACGCGGTTATCAAAAAATTATTTCTCTTGCGCCAGAGGTTGTTTAAATGTATATGAAGATCAAAAAAGGGGACAGTGTCATAATTATTGCAGGGAAGGACAAAGGTAAGTCCGGTAAGGTTCTTCGTTCTTACCCCTCAGATAGCATGGTTCTTGTTGAGGGAATGAACATGAAGAAACGGCACCAGCGTCCTACACGGCAGAACCAGCATGGACAAATAGTGGAAAAGTCTTTTCCTGTACACATTTCTAATGTTGCAATAATTGATCCAAAAACTAACAAACAAGCGCGTGTTGGATACAAAATGGAGAATGGGAAGAAGGTTCGTATCGCGCGCAAAAGTGGGTCTATACTTTCATAATTATTATGGAGAACGTAAAAGGAAAACAGCAGAGTGTTTTTAAAGAGTTAAAAGATCTCTTCTCGTTTAGCAATCCGTTTCAAGCACCACGGCTTGTGAAGGTTATTGTTTCAACAGGAACAGGAAAAATTTCTGATAAGAAAAAGATTGCACTCATAGAAGATCGTCTTATGAAGATTACGGGGCAAAAAGCAGCTCCACGAGGCGCTAAGAAATCAATTGCCTCGTTTAAACTTCGAGAAGGAGACGTCATTGGTTATCAGACGACGCTTCGTGGAGAGCGCATGTATGACTTTCTTGACAGACTTATACACATCGCGCTTCCTCGGACTCGTGATTTTCGAGGGCTTCCTGTTTCTGCAATTGACGCTATGGGTAACTATACCATCGGCATAAAAGAGCATACCATTTTCCCTGAAACCTCAGATGAGGAACATAAGGATGTTTTTGGGCTTGCGGTAACAATTGTTACAACTGCAAGAACAAAACAGGAGGCGGAAACATTTCTCCGCCACCTCGGGTTTCCACTTCAAAAAATAGAAGCGTAAGTTGACTTTTTGAACCAGCGTGCTATTCTCGAAGGAACCCATATGGGTAGCCGATAGTACTCATTTAATCCACCTTTCTCCTTCTGGGGAGGGACCTAGAAGAAAAAAGGTGTGATATTGATGAGGGGCTAGGAAATCAGAACGTCCTCGTGGCGCTACTGGTCTAATCGGCTAACAGGGTCTCAGAATAAGCTAATTTAGCATGGCAAAAAAATCAGTTATCGCAAGAAACGAGAAACGGAAGCGCTTACGAGATAAGTACGCTCTAAAGCGTGCGGAACTTAAAGCAGCCGGTGATTATGAGGGCTTACAAAAGCTTCCGAGGAACGCGTCTCCTGTAAGAGTAAAAAATCGATGTAGCATTACTGGCCGTGCTCGCGGGTATGTGCGTACTTTTGGCCTGTCTCGTATCAAGTTTCGTGAATTAGCGAACGAAGGGAAAATCCCTGGCATAAAAAAAGCATCATGGTAAACGATCCGGTTGCAGATTTTATCACACAGCTCAAAAACGCCGCCGCTGTCAAAAAGGCGTCTGTGTCTGTACCATACTCAAAGTTAAAGCATGCTGTTGCTACTAAGCTTGCAGAGGGCGGGTATGTCCAAACGATTTCGAAACGGGGAAAGAAGGCTCGTAAATTACTTGAAGTGGAAATTCGTTACGACAATGGCTCATCTCGAATAAAGGGAGTTGATCGCGTTTCAAAACCAGGTCGACGAATATATATGTCGGTATCATCAATCCAACCTGTTCGTTTTGGAAAAGGCTCCCTCATTCTCTCTACCCCCAAAGGTATTATGACTGGAGAGGAAGCAAAGAAAGAGCATGTTGGCGGCGAAGTGTTATTCAAAATTTGGTAATTTATGAGTAGAATTGGGAAACAACTATTGGCTATACCTCCTAAAACCGAAGTACACATCTCAGGTGATGAGATTCGTGTTAAGGGTCCTCTTGCCGAGCTTACACAGAATTTTCGGCCAGATGATATTTCAATTGTTGTTCAAGACAACATTGTGACACTTACACCGAAGCGTGACACAAAGACAGCTTTATCTCTGTGGGGGACATACGCTTCTCTCATTAAGAGTATGATCACGGGTGTTAATCAGCAGTTTGAAAAGCGGCTTGTTGTCGAGGGGGTGGGGTATCGAGTCGAAGTATCTGGTAAAGAACTTATTTTGTCAGTTGGGTTCTCTCATCAGGTAAGACTTCCTATCCCAGACGGGCTTACTGTTGTTGCAGAGAAAAATGAGATTACTATTTCAGGAAGCAATAAAGAACAAGTCGGTGAATTCTCTGCAGTGGTGCGCTCAAAGAAGAAACCTGAGCCGTATAAAGGGAAAGGGATTCGATACAGTGATGAAGTTGTGCGTCGTAAACAAGGTAAGCGTGCTGTGACATAAAGAAAGGTATGAGTAACACAATCGTTAAAAAATCAGAAAAACGTAACCGTCGACACAAGCGCATTCGATCGAAAGTATCGGGGACAGCGCTTCGACCCCGACTTTCAATTTTTCGATCTAACCGTGCTATTTATGCGCAGCTTATTGATGATGACGCTCACGTTACGCTGTTGAGCGTGCAGACAGATGATAGTAAAAAGAAAACACTTACAGAAAGAGCTCAAGAAGCGGGTAAAAGACTTGCAGAAAAGGCAAAAGAGAAAGGTATACAAGCCATTGTGTTCGATAGAGGAGGATTTATATATACTGGCAATATAAGGTCGTTTGCTGAAGCTGTACGTGAAGGAGGTCTCTCCTTTTAGATGGTCCGCATAAGATAATGCATAACGTATCTGGTATGGAAAAAGAAACAATTACAAATGAAATAGAGCAAAAAGATATTTCTCCTCAAAATAGTGGAGAGACTTTATCTGCTCAAGGGGAAGTTGATGTTGCACGTCTTCCAGGAGAAAAGAAAGATGCTCTTGTGCGTGAAGGGCGACGTAATCGCCGCCCACAGGGGAAACGAAGACGATCTCAAAAAAGAGAAGATCGGCGACCTGAGTTTGATAGTAAAATTATAAGCATACGACGTGTTACACGCGTTGTTGCAGGAGGTCGTCGTTTCGGTTTCAGCGTGGCTCTTGTCGCAGGGGATCACAAAGGACGCGTTGGCGTAGGAACGGGAAAGGCATCGGATACTGCTCTTGCTATCGAGAAGGCAATGCGAGAAGCCAAGAAGAATATGATACGTGTGCCACTTTCACAAGAAATGATGATTCCCCATGAGGTTGAAATGAAGTATTGCGCCTCTGTTATTTTATTGGTTCCTGCAAAGGGTCGTGGTGTTGCAGCTGGCGGTGCTGTTCGTGCGGTGTTAGAACTTGGGGGTGTTACTGATGTAACCGGCAAGATACTTTCACGGAGTAAGAATCAGCTCAATAATGCACGAGCAACAATAAAGGCGCTTTCAGCGCTCAGCAGTTAGTAAATCTTTCACGCACATACTATGCAACTACACGAACTACAATCAAAAACAGAACGACAGATGAAAAAGCGCGTTGGGCGTGGTGGTAAGCGTGGTAAAACGTCAGGACGTGGTACTAAAGGACAGAAGGCGCGTTCCGGACACCGCTTGCGTCCTGAAGTACGTGATCAAATTAAAAAACTCCCTAAGCTTCGTGGACATGGTACTAACCGTTCGCGAACTATCAATGATGCTACACACAAAGCCCTTGTTGTTAACCTTGATACCATTGATAAATATTTTGTCGCTGACGAAAAAGTAACACCAGCAACTTTGCGCAAGCGTGGGCTTATTAGTTTGCGTAAAGGGGAAACGACGCGAGTTATTAAGATTCTTGGCAATGGTACACTAACGAAGAAGTTGTCATTTTCAGGATGTGCGTTATCGGCACGTGCTCGTACTCATATTGAGGCGGCAGGTGGAACCGTAGTGTAATTTTCTCTGAATAAGCAGTTTCCTCAGATTATATGCTTCAGACTTTTTTTGAAAAACTCAAATTGGTTGCCACAGACGAGGGTCTTCGTCGGCGTATCTTATTTGTTATCGGAGCGCTTATATTTTTTCGATTACTTGCCGCTATTCCTATTCCAGGAGTTGATACATTCCAGCTTGAGCAATTTTTTTCCAACAATCAATTTCTCGGGTTGTTGAATGTTTTCTCTGGGGGAGGACTTTCAAATCTCTCCATTGTCATGCTTGGTGTGGCTCCTTACATTACATCTTCCATTATCATGCAGGTCATGACCATTCTCTCGCCTCGCCTCAAAGCACTCTATCAAGAAGAGGGGGAAGCAGGACGTCGGAGATTTACCAACTATTCACGACTTCTTACCGTGCCACTAGCTTTTCTCCAAGCTTTTGCATTTCTTTCCTTGCTCTCGCGACAAGGTATTGTTCCCTCGCTCGATCTTTTTGGGTTTGCGACAAATGTTATTATTATTGCCGCAGGGTCAGTTTTACTCATGTGGATTGGAGAATTAATAACAGAATTTGGTATAGGAAATGGTGTGTCATTGATTATTTTTGCGGGTATTGTCGCTGGGCTCCCAACAACTATCAGTCAATTACTTTTTTCATTCGATCCTGCGCAAATCCCGCTCTATATTGCGTTTATTGTAGTCGCTATTTTGATAACGCTCGGTGTGGTTGTGGTTACCGAAGCGGAACGTCCTATTCCTATCACGTATGCGAAACGAGTGAGAGGTATGAAAGTCTATGGCGGTGTCTCTACGTATCTTCCACTCCGTGTTAATCAGGCAGGGGTTATACCAATTATCTTTGCACTTTCCATTCTTCTTTTTCCGCAGATGGTGTTAAATTTTCTGGTCAACATACATAGTTCGATTATTACAACCATATCAAGTGTGATACTTTCAGGTCTTTCAAACCAATGGGTTTACGGGGCTCTTTATTTTATATTGGTGTTTTTGTTCACTTATTTTTATACTGCCGTTACATTTGACCCTGATTCAATCGCAACAAATTTACAGAAAAGTGGTGCATTTATTCCAGGTGTTCGACCTGGTCAAACAACGTCGAGTTATATTGGCCGAGTCTTAACAAGAATTACACTTGTTGGAGCCCTCTTTCTTGGTTTTATTGCCATCTTGCCACTCATCATGCGTGGCATTACAGGTATCACAGCGCTTGCCATTGGTGGGACAGCGCTTCTTATCGCAGTGTCAGTTATCCTCGATCTTCTTCGTAAGATTGATGCGCAAATATCAATTCGTGAATACTAGTTAGTTCTGCAGATGTTATACTAAATACCTATGTTAGAGTCGCAAACGTTTATATTTTTTGGACTCTCGGGTGCTGGGAAAGGGACACAGACAAAATTGCTTGCTGATTATTTACACAAAATTGATCGCAGTAATGACGTGCTCTATCTTTCCACCGGAGCACTGTTCCGTTCTTTCATGGGGAGCGGTACCTACACGGGGAATAAGGTAAAAGAAATACTTGATGAGGGGGGACTTATCCCTGAATTTCTACCCATTTGGTTGTGGACTGGCTACCTCAATGACTCTATAAAAACAAATAAGGAACATATTATACTTGATGGAGTTGCGCGTCGTGTTGCCGAAGCACCTGTTTTAAACAGTGCTCTACGATTTTATAATCGTGAAGAGCAGGCGCATGTTATTTTCATCAGTATTTCACGCGAACGAGCCGTAGAAAGGCTTCTCGCCCGCGGACGATATGATGACAATAGGGAAGATATAAACGCAAGACTTGATTGGTTCGATGGTAATGTTTTACCTGCTATTGACTATTTTAAAAAAGAAAGTGGAGCTCGCTACCATGAGATTAATGGCGAAGGTTCCGTTGAGGATGTTCATCAGAGTATTCTAAAGGCAGTTCGTATATGAGTATCATTACTAACCCACAAGAAGTTGCCGAATTGCGGGCAGGTGGGCAACGACTTGCCCACATTTTACATGTAGTTGAACAGGCGGTTATCCCGGGGATTCGCACAGATGAACTCAATGAACTTGCTTTTAAACTAGTTAAAGAAGGTGGCGATACACCCTCTCTTTTAGGTTATCAACCCCCATTTGCTAAGCGTCCCTACCCATCAGTTATGTGTGTATCCGTAAATGATGAGGTGGTGCACGGTATTCCAAGTGAGAACCCAATTGTACTTAAAGCGGGAGATATTGTTGGATTTGATCTAGTTATAGGGCATCAGGGGTTATTAACTGACGCCGCTATTACCGTTCCTGTTGGTGAAATAGATGATACTGCAAAAGGACTTATCAAAGCTACACGAGAGTCTCTTATGGCCGGCATCTCGGTCGCGCATGGTGGCGCGAGGATGGGGGATATTGGTTACGCCATAGAAGAATGCGCTCGACGTCATGGTTTCAGTATTGTTGAAGAGTTGTGCGGACATGCCGTGGGACGAGCTGTGCATGAAGAACCAGAAGTTCCTAATTTCGGTTCTCCGGGCACGGGCCCTGAACTTGTCCCCGGTATGGTTCTTGCCCTAGAACCAATGCTCAATGAAGGAACAAAAGACGTTGTTCTTGACTCAGATGGTTATACTATTCGCACAAAAGATGGTAAGCGGAGTGCTCACTTTGAGCACACTATTTTAATAACGGAAGGAGACGCAGAAATTCTCACAAAACGAACATAAAAAATGAGGCCCCGAAACGATCGGGACCCCGAGTTTCCCAGGGAGGAGACCTTACTCTATACTTCTTCGAGAACACGTGCAATAACAAGAGGTTGTAGATGAGCCATAAACTGTGTACACTGGGGCTACACATATCACATAAATAAAACATATACTCGTTATGGCACAACAGCATGCACATGAGCGGACACTTGTTATCATAAAACCGGACGGTATACAGCGTTCCCTCATCGGGGAGATTATAAAGCGTTATGAGCGTGTTGGTCTTAAGCTTACAGCGCTCAAGCTCGTTGTTCCTTCAGAAGATATGGCACGTGCGCACTATATGGTTGGTGGTGAAGAATGGCTTGAGGAGATTGGCAGGAAAGCTTCAACTGCTTATGAAAAGCGTGGTGAGAAGTCACCTTATAAAACAAATCGTGAAAACGGTCTTGCTGTTCTTGACGCGAATGCTAAATATCTCTCAGCAAGCGCGGTTGTGGTTATGGTATGGGAAGGGTCGCACGCAATCGGTGTTGTTCGGAAGATAACAGGTGGCACGGAGCCGCTTGCAAGTGATGTAGGGACTATCCGTGGCGACTTTACTATTGATTCGTATCCTCTTGCGGATGCAGGGGGACGCTCTATTCGTAATCTTATTCACGCTTCAGGATCACAAGACGAAGCAGATAAAGAGATTGCTCTTTGGTTTAAAGATAATGAAATATACAAATACCGTCTTATCCAGGAACAAGTTATTTACGACGTGAATCTCGATGGTTTGCTTGAGTAAAAGATACTTTATTTTTTCACAACATTATTTCTTTCGGTTGTGAAGTTTACTCACTGTAAAAATCTAGTGTATATTAAAAGAGGGTTATTGTACGCATTACTCCTTAGTCTCGTTTCAGGGAGTCTTACTACGTGATACTTCAGTGAGAATCTATCGATTTTCTAAGAAGTGGCACTGCAGACACCCACCTGGCATGCGCCAGTAATGCATCAGTAGCCCTATCAAAAAATCCGCTTCGGCGGATTTTTTGATAGGCGTGTATACTATATACTACATGAGATCGCTTCTTTTATTTATCCTCTGGGTGAGCATTATCTTTGCCGGACTGCACTTTTTAGCTCTCCAGTATGCTCTCTACTGGCTTTTATCATGGTTTGATATCCTTATGCATTTCTTGGGGGGCTTCTTAGTGGGGCTTATCACCATTTTTGCTTTATGGTATACAAAAAATATTCTTCATGTAGACATAATTGTGACGGGTAGACGCACTCTTATTCTTACCCTTTCTATCACATTTACTGTTGGCGTCGCATGGGAATTATTTGAGTATATTTTTAATTTAAGGGATGCCGTACATTATGTTATTGATACCATGATTGATCTTACAATGGATCTTCTCGGGGCAATTGCTGTATATTGGGCTATTGTGCATTCTCGGATGCGCTCTATGCTAGAATAAAAAAGATGCAGAATTTCTCTCTCTCTTTTTGTGGTGGGGTAGGCATGGTTACGGGTGCCAATTTTCTTCTTTCAGGTGCTGGCAAAAAGATACTTATCGATTGCGGTCTCATACAGGGGTGCAAGTTTTGTGAAGACAGGAACAGGGAACCGTTTCCTTATGACCCTAAGTCTATTAATGCACTCTTTATTACACATGCGCATATAGATCATATTGGCAGGATTCCACTTCTTGTTCGTGAAGGCTTCACGGGAGTGATCTACTCTACACCAGCTACGCGAGAGCTTTCGGAAATAATGCTGATCGACAGTCTTGGGGTCTTACAGAAAGAAGCGCAACAGGACGGTCTGCCTCCATTATTTGAGCGAACTGATGTTGAAAAAGCACTTACCCTCTGGCGCACGCTTCCTTACCATGAACCAACCAGTATTCTCGACATTTTTAGTGTTAATTTTAAAGACGCGGGTCATATTTTAGGATCGGCTATTATTGAGATAACCTATGTCGAAGAAGGGAGGGAGGGGGGAACGATTGTATTTACTGGCGATTTGGGGAACTCTCCTTCGCCACTTTTGCGTGACACGGAATTAGTTGAAAATGCCGATTATGTGGTTATGGAGAGCGTTTATGGAGATCGAGTGCATGAAGGTATTAATGAGCGTACAGAGAAACTCGCGCATATTATCAAAGAAACAGTTGCACGAAAGGGTGTCTTAATGATTCCCGCTTTCTCAATCGAACGTACCCAGATTATGCTCTACGAGCTTAACAATTTAATGGAAACTGGGATTATTCCGAACATTCCGGTTTTTCTCGACTCTCCACTTGCTATTGCTGTAACCGATATTTATCGACATCGAGTAAAACTTTTTAATGAAGGCGTGCGCGAAGATATTGCGAAGGGAGGAGATATCTTTGATTTTCCGTGCCTTCGTCTTACAAATACTACCGAAGAGTCTAAAGCAATAAACCATGTTCCTCCACCTAAGATTATTATTGCGGGAGCTGGTATGAGTCATGGGGGTCGTATACAACATCATGAGCGTCGATATCTTCCATATAAGGAAAACACGTTACTTCTTGTGGGATACCAAGCAGCGGGTAGTCTCGGGAGAATTCTGCAGGATGGAGCGTCTGAGATTTATCTACAAGGTGAGCGTGTCCCCGTACGTGCGCACATTTTCTCACTAAGCGGGTATTCTGCACACAGAGATCGTGAGGGGCTTATAGATTTTGCAAGTCACTTCCCAGAATCGATTAAAAAAGTATTTGTAACAATGGGCGAACCAAAGTCAGAGCTCTTTTTGGTGCAACGATTACGGGATTATCTTGATCTACCGGCTACTGCTCCACAGCAGGACGATGTGGTGAGCATTACATTATAAAAAACAAATTAAACAAAGAACTCTCTCGTAAACGAGAGAGTTCTTTGTTTAGGAAAGCTTCTTTAAAATTCGTTCAAAACTTTCTGGATTATCCTTCGCTATTGTCGCAAGTATCTTTCTGTCGAGTGCAACTTCTTTTTGCTTTAGCAAATTAATGAATTTACTATACGTTGTTCCAAATCCTCGTACAGCGGCATTGATACGCACATTCCATAATCGCCGGAAATCATTTTTCTTATCACGACGGTGTGCAAAAGCATGAGAACCAGCATGTACGATTGCCTCGTATGCTTGACGCTTCTTACTCTTCCGCGCGTTACTATAACCCTTGGTTTGCGCAAGAGTGTTGCGGCGGCTCTTTAGTGTCGTTTTTCCTCCCTTTACTCGTGACATATATTAGTTGTTAGGCAAAAATCGTTGAACAACCTTCTTACTAAAATTAATTTCTTGCGTGCGCTTCTTGTTGAGCTCATTCTGGCGACTCTTTTTTGCATTGAAATGGTTAAGGCCGGGCTTTCGAGCAATGATTTTCCCATTTTTTGTTACACGCAATCGTTTTGTAAATGATTTATTTGTTTTCATGTGATAGTGGTTTTGCGCTGGACTCTTTTTTCACGCCGGTTTTGTCGTGCTCTATGGTTACAGATAGGCCTTTTGGACTTTTCTTAATGTCGTCAGCTACTTTGTAGGGCTCGGCAATAAGGAGGAGAAATCGATTGAGACGTTCTTTAAGGAAAGCAAATTCCATATATTTATATCGTCCCCATAAAAACAGATCAATCTTCACCCGATGTCCTTCTTTCAACCACACGGAAACACGTCCTGCTTTAAGTGCCAAGTCATGTTCTCCTGTTCCAATTTTAACCTGTACGCCCTTGGTCTCTGTGACGTGGGACTTGGCCTTCATCTCCTGCTGTTTCTTCTTCTGTTCGTACTGGAATTTACCATAATCCATTATTTTTGCAACGGGAGGGGTCGCGTTGGGGGATATTTCAATAAGATCAAGACCAGCTTTCTCTGCCTCACTAAGGGCGGCAGTTGTTGGTATAACACCTAAATTAGCGCCATCGGCGCCAATTACTCGGAGTTCTTGCGCGCGTATTTGATTGTTTATTCGTACTTTTTCGCTCAAGACATCTCTCTTATCGAGAGTCCAATATACCACATTGAAGCGTTAAGAGCAATGTTTCTGATTTATTTAATGGTAGTGGCACACACTATTTATCCACAAACACTTTTTTCAGGCATTTCGGTTTTTCGCATAAGCGTTCTACAATGCTTGTATCTAGCCTCTTTTATTTCTTATGCGTATCGAACAGTATACTCTCCCCCTTGTTTATCTCATCGTCTTTTTGGGTGTTTTTGGCTTTCATACAATAATAGGCACAACTCCTCAACAGCAGGTAACTGAGCGTGTTGAAACAAAACGCCCCTCTCCTTTTGGAGATCCTACCTCAGAAGTTGCTGCTGCTGTGGGCAGTACGGCACATGATCTTGTTGCGTATTGGCCTTTTGATGAACATGAAGGAGTAACGCTCCCTGATCAGAGTGTCTGGGGGAATACAGGCCTTCTTAAAGGAAACCCACAATGGGTTAATGGAAAAGAAGGGGGTGCCCTTTCCCTCGACGGCATTGACGATTACGTACTTGTTGATAATAGTGAATCGCTCAACCTTTCATCTGCCTTCAGCGTTTCCGTATGGGTTCGTTCGCAAGACAGCACGCATGGTACGATTTTGAGTAAAAATGGTCTTAATGAAACAGGTCAGGGGGGTTACAAACTTTCTATCAATAACCATGCCGTTACGTACAGTGTTGATGGGATGGCATCCCTTGGTAGCCCCACAGCGCTTTTTAAGCCGAACGAGTGGACATATATACTTGTTTCTTATGACAAAGCGCGCTCTCCACGGACACAACTTTATGTAAACGGACAGAGGATCCTCTCGGGGACTATTCTTGCTCCAGAGCAAAATTCCAGGGAGCTTCTTATTGGACGTGATACAAACGGCGGTTTCTTCAAAGGGAGTATTGATGAACTTCGTATCTATAACAGGGCGCTCAGTGATGGAGAAGTTGGAGTACTTTACCACGTGTATGTAAGTCCGCGTGACAGTGTCGCAAGCAAAAAAACAGATAGTGTTTTAGGAACGATGCTCTCGTCCTTTGTTGCAAATGTAGTGAAGGGTTGGCATGGGATTTTCTATAGTAAATAGGGGAATATATTTTGTATAAAATGAAAAGAGCGCCGGAGGAGGCAGTGCTCCTTCCACGGGCGCTCATTAGCGGCTCTCTTTCTCCTTCTCCTGCGAAATTAAACAGCGCGGGATGGTAATGAGGCAATGGGTGTACTCCTCTCTTTTCTTTAAGGCCTCTTCAATTTCCCAATCTGTCGCTTCGTTTGTTAAGCCCGCTTCCCGAGCTCTTTGTTGTCTGGAGATGGCCAGATCATGACGTACGAGAGCCATCAAGGCATCCTCATACGTGGAAGGCTTTTCCAGCGCTCTCTCAAGGAGCTCTTGGCAGAGTCGAAGCTCTCTGCCGGCAGAAAGGTCGCAGTCTTCTGGCGTTACCAGATAGAGCGGTAACGCAAAGAGTGCACAAAGCCGTTGAAGGTGGTACATGTGTCCTTTGTCCTTCTCCGCGGGTTGTTTGCTAAAGACATTATGTATTAGTTACACTCATCTGTCAATGGTTGTCATAGGAAATGGCATTATATAGAAACAAAAACGACCCGCAGAAGCAGACCTTGCGTGGTCGTTCTTGCTGGTCGTAGCCATGATATTTCGTTACTCAACTTCTCCAAATGATATGCGAAGACCAGCATTTCGTGCGCCCCGCGCAATCGCCAGCTTTGCGGTCTGCATGTCGTTGACATAGACATGCACTTCCTGATGGGAAGCGTTGTCACGAACCGAGAGAAGTATATAACTACCGTGGCTAGTAATTTTCACTCGCCGTTGACCGTTCACGGACTTAAGGCCTGCTTTCAGGTATCCTGGCGAGATCCTGGTTACTGCATCGCATGCATGTGCGATATCAGCAACGATACATGCGGCAGGAGTGAGGGTCGTGTGGTTGCCGCTAAATTTTCCACCCGCCCTTGTATATTTGTCAGACATGTTGCGCACCTCTTTTTAAAATCTTACCATTATTAAACACTCTTGTCAATACCTGTGGAGATGGTGGGAATTGGTGTCAGCTCACTAAGCTCGGAATACCTCGGTGGGGACTCCCCAGCTCCTGCGCGCAGGGGCTGGGTCCGTCTTTCAATTTCCCACGAACAGTAGTGTTTACACACTGCTCTCCATCCCCACATAACAACAAAACCGCCCAAAAGGGCGGACTGTTGTACATGTGGTGTTTGTTTGAAAAAGTTAGAACCCATTTCGAGCAGAACCCTGACTGACTTCGCACGCGCGGAGCGCGTGGTGGCTTGAAACTGCCTCGTACGCTCCGATTGCGTGGTGGA
>Ga0209542_10001943_pt1 | contig 47501 bp, 63 predicted proteins | sample RifCSPhighO2_01_FD_184028 | JGI IMG/M metagenome (GOLD analysis project Ga0209542, IMG submission 184028) | Soil microbial communities from Rifle, Colorado - Rifle CSP2_plank highO2_0.1 (SPAdes) (version 2) | ecosystem: Environmental > Terrestrial > Deep subsurface > Rock core/Sediment ...
ATTTTGTTGTTACCTGCACGTGTTTGAAGTTGTTTCCGATTGAGCTTCCGTAGTTGTTGTACATTTTTTACCTCCGATAAGTTTATTTAGTTCGAGAAAGTTACAACTACATCTGTTTATTTTTCAGGGAGTTGCAACAAACTCTCCCTGAAAGTAATATTTTTTAGAATAAATAAGTACGCAATTCATCCGTTAGCTAAAGCTTAACGGATTTCTTGCTAACATTTAATAAGCCAACCTCCCAAATAAAATCATGTTATCTCTGCATGAAATAAATGAGAAGATGAAGAGCTTGAAAGACTGGGACTTAGATGTGAATGTTCTCACAAAAACCTTTGTTTTCCCTGAAAACAAGCAAGTCCAAGAGTTTGTGAACAAAGTTATGCAATTAAGCGAGGAATTGAATCATCATCCAGAGATTATAATTAATAAAAACACGGTTAAATTAAATTTAATCACAAAGGAAGAAAACACATTGACAAAACTAGACTTCCAGCTTGCAGAAGCCATTGATAGAATAGAAAATGTCAGCAACTAATAACTCTTAGAAACATAAATGGCCTCACCCTTCTTTTTGCATTCAATGCAAGGCATTATCTTTGCTTCAAGAGTCATTCCGATTATTTCCTTCTCCGTCTTTGACTTTATCCACCCGCTGCATTTTTCACTTCCGCACCAGCCAATCAATGCTATTTCTGCCTTCTTTGCTTCATCGTAATTCTTACAAGGTTTTATTCTCTTTTCTAGCTCTTTCCTTGTCTTTTCCAATAGCTCAACTTGCATAGCATCGAGACCCTTCTTCAAATTATCTTTTATTTTTGAAATTGCAACAAGCTCTTTCTTTCCAGTTCTCCATAAAAGGTGTGCTTTCTTTTCAGCCAACTCCTTTGGTCCAATTTCTATTCTGACAGGGATTCCTTTTCTTTCATTGGAATATCTAGCTTCTCCAAGTTCTGCTATTGTATCTGTTTCAACTAATTCAAACTCATCTTCATTAAGCCCCATATCAATTTTCTCATTCATTTCTTTCTTTTTCAATTTAATCAAAACCAAAGATGCCCTTATACTGGCAAGTAAAGGAGGAATCACAAGGCCTTTTTCATCAGCATGATTTGCTATTACTGCAGATAAGAATCTTTCGCCATTTCCTGTGCATGTTTGCCATACATAATCTTTTTTTTGCCTATCATTTACAAATTGTATATTGAATGCCTTTGCATAAGTCTGACCAAGATTGTTGCAGCTTCCATTCTCAACAACAGAGTCATTCATCAATGTATAAAATTCAACAGCTCCAACGCTTCCAGGAAAACAGTCAGCAACGGGCTTTCTTACTTTTAATGGATATATAGCCAATACGTTGTAAAGATGTTCATTCATCTTAATTCCAAGCTGAATTTCCTTCTCTGCTTCTTCCTTCGTAGCATGACAGGTATGTATTTCATACCATGGGCCTATTTCAACATCTCTTACAAGCGCTTTGGTAGATTTCGTCTCACTTCTAAAGGAACTTACTGTTTCATAAATTCTTAAAGGCAAATCTCTATGGCTCCTTATCCACAATTTAAACATGGGGTACATTGCAGGCTCACCGGTTGGTCGCAAAAATACTTTCTTTTCATTTTCAAGATAACCCAAAGCATAAAATGCTTGTTCCTTGAATGAATTCCACCAACTCTTGTTCTTCTCAGCATATTCTACAGGAACAAGCAAGGGAAAATATGTTTCTTTTATTCTATTTTTTGCAAACAAAGAGTCCCATTCATTGTTAAGATTTTTCATCAAAGCAAATCCATAAGGCCTCCAAACAAACATACCTTTTATATTATATCTCAATTCCAGCAATTCAGAATCAGTTATGACCCTATTCCACCACTCCGCGTACTTTAAATTATCCTTTTCTATAATCATCTGGTTCTATAGATATCTGGGCTTTTAAAAGTTTTTAATCTAAGGAACAGAGAAAATAAAAGTGACATCCTTCTAAAAGGTATCTAATATCTTTTATTATCCTAAACAACAACACCATATTATCTGCATTAGATAACGGCTTTTTTCTTATATTTTATTATAAATGTGAAATCAATTCGTCCGCAATGGGATTTCTTGCAGAGCATTTAATAATCTTCAAAGTCGTTCATAAAAGATTCCATAAAATGCCCTGTTCCGGGGATTCCATGCCTATTTGCAATAATATCGATGATATGGCAGGACTTTATTCCATCTGTAGAATTGACATATAAATAGGCAACATCTTCAGGACAGCCTGATTTAACAAAAGCATTATAATCTCCAAGCTGATGAAATTCATTCATTCTAGCAATTTTTATTAAACCTTTATTTTTTCTTAATTTTTGTCTTGTTTCATTGCTTTTAAAGAATAATTTTCTTAATTTTTCAACTAAACCATGGAATCTAGTCTGCCTTGATTCCTCTAAGAAAACTTCATCCTCATAGGCCAATTCCTCCCTGCTTTTTTTCAATGCTTTTGCTCTATATTCCAATCCCTCTTTGTAATGGCTTAACTGCTCCAAAGAGGACGCAAACAATGCCCTTTTTACCGCGAAAAATTGATTATAAATTCCTATTTCCTCTTTTATCACTCCCATCAAAGGAGTCATGTCCCTTCTCTCTTTTTCGTCGGCAATTCCAAAAAGATTTTCTCCGAGAATAAGATATTTGTTAAGAACAGTTAAATGTCTTCTTGATGACTCAGTTTCATCTTTATGCCTTCCAACTATACCCTCGAGCCTTTCCTTATAGGTTATCATAGTCATTTTAGGCGGTAAATCTATTTAATTATTTTTCGATAGTACTATTTTTATGATTAAAAGAGATATAAGAAGGTTTAAATAAAAATAAACCGACAAGTAAACGTGAAAACCAAAAAAATATCTGTTTTTTATAAAGATAAATTAATTGAAAAAAATCCAAGTTTAGATAATAAATTAAAAGATTTGCTAAAAAATCATGATGTAAAATACATAGAATACAACAAATTAAACAAAAAAGATTTAGATTGCCAAGATTTAGTGATAACAATAGGGGGAGATGGAACTTTTGCAAAAGCAGCTAATTTAATTGAAAATGCTTTAATAATCGGGATAAACAGTCATCCTGAGACAAGTGAGGGAGCACTTATAAGTCTAGATATAAATGAGATAGAAAAATTAAGTTCTATTTTAAACGGAGACTTCAATATTTCAATGATATATAGAGTACAAACAAAATTAAATGAAAAAATTTTAGATGAATTAGCTATAAATGAAGTTTATGTTGGTGCAGCTTCTCAATTTCACAGCTCGAGATATAAAATAAAATATAAAGATAAAGAAGAAGAGCAGAGAAGTTCGGGCGTTATAATATCAACAGGCGCAGGAAGCCCAGCCTGGCTTCATTCTGCAGGTGGAAAAATATTCCCAAGAGATGAAGAAAAACTATCTTTTGTTGTCCGTGAGCCATATTTTGGAAAAAAAATATTCAAACCAACAATCCTGAATGGAGATTTATTGAAAGGTGAAAAACTTACCTTTGTTTCCGAGAGGGATTTTGGGGGAATTGTAGCGATAGGAGACAGCGTTTATGATTTCAATAAAGGAGATATTGTGGAAATCGAATTATCGAATAAGCCCTTAAAGACGGTTATTCCAATTAAATAAAATTAAAATGTCAAATGCAGACAAAACAAAGAATTGATGAAATTGAATCTGCTTTAAAAAGCGAAGGCGACCAATACCTGGATTTTCTTGCAAACAAAGAGAAAATAGAAAGAATTTTGGAATTGCAAGAAAAAAAAGATGTTTTAATTCTAGGGCATAATTACATGATTCCTCTTGTCTATCAGCTCTCAGGACAGCAATATAGGGGAGATTCCTTAGGATTAAGCAGGGAGGCTGCAAAAGCAAAAAACCAAATCATATTATTTAATGGCGTTGTCTTTATGGCAGAGACTGCTAAGATTCTCAACCCTGAAAAAAAAGTTCTTATTTCTGACTTAGAAGCTGGCTGCTCTCTCGCTGATCCTTTTAGGGCAAAAGATGTCTTGGAATACAAGGCAAGATTTCCCAGGATTCCTGTTGTAACTTATATCAATAGTTACGCAGATGTCAAGGCAGAAACAGACTATTGCTGCACTTCTGCAAATGCCCTTAAAGTAGTTGAGCATGCTGCAAAAGAATTTGGTGTTGATAGAGTAATATTTCTTCCTGATTCCTTCATGGGAAAGAACATAGAAGATGAATTCAATTTAGAAGGCAAGAAAATAGACGTTATTTATCCTGGAAAATATGACAAAAACTTCGGAAGATGCGAAGTTCATGAAAAATTCACTCTTGAAATGATAATAGACATAAGAAAGCAGTTCAACATGCCTAAAAACGCAACTAGTACAGCAGTCCTAGCTCATTGGGAATGCAGGTCAGAAGTTCTAAGAGAAGCAGATTTTTATGGAAGCACAACCGGCATGGGAAGATATCTAAAAGCTCATCCAGAATTAAAAAAAGCCTATCTGGCGACAGAATGCGAGATGGCTGCAAATCTTGCAAGCGAGTTTCCAAATATCGAATTTGTTCGGGCATGCAGTATTTTCTGCCAGCACATGAGAAAAATAACATTAGACAAGATACTACATGGTTTAGAAAATGAAGTCTATGAAGTTTTTGTAGAAGAATCAATAAGAAGAAAAGCTCTTGTCTCGATAGAAAGAATGCTTGCACTTAAATAAAAAGAATAAAATATTATACCAATAAGAACTAGTCCGAACAATATCATTGAAATCCTGCACCAACAAGACAATTAAATTATCATGGTAATACCATATTTGATTGAAATCTAAATATAGGGTTTGTTAAGCCAACTGGTGACAACCAATTTTATCTTCAATATCTTATGATATTAATTTAAGCGAACTTTCATAGTTTATCGTTGGTATTTGAGTTTTATCACCTTTTAAGTTAACAAAGCCAAATATGACAATATTTAAAACCTCTTTATTCTAGATGATTTTGAGCCCAGGTGGGACAGTGGTTACTCCGTTTGGTTGCTAACCAAATTTCACGCAAGTGATTCCCAGGTTCAAATCCTGGCCTGGGCGCTTCTTATTAAACTCCTGTTTGGCAAAATAATTCTAAAAGCAATTCTTACACCTAAAATGTTTCAGTGAGCTGTTAAGTTAGCGTTGCCTATTTCCCATTATTTTTGCTTCATGTACAGACATATTTATAAGTTTATATTTCTTATTTAACTTATGAAAATAAGAGAAGTATTGGATAAGAAGATAGGAGATAAAAAATACACAAGGTATATCGTAATTCTGCCCAAAGATATTATTCAAGACTCAAGGCTTTTAGGTAAAGAACTAAAAGCAAAGCTAGAGAAAGATAAAATAATTATAGAAAAAGAATCAAATTGATTTAGCAGAGCATCTTATTAAATCTAGCCATCTATTTTCTCTCAAATCCAAACCCGAATTGGCACTATCGCAAGGCACTTCATCCGTTGTAGAATGATTTTCTATAAAATTATGCTGAATGACTATTGCAGTCATTAAAATAGGAGCAGACCATAATGCTTTCAAGCCTCTAAAGTCTATAACTCTGTCTTTTATTTTCATAAAAACAGTTTCAATTCTATAATTATGAATGTGTGTTGTTTGATAATTTTGTATTTTATGTTCAATTGTTAATCCCAAATTTTATTTGAATAAATAGCTTTTTGAAAGCTCTTGGATAGAATACTCCTGCATCGGTTTGGATGTATTTAGGTTTTCCTTTGCTTATTGCTTTGTTTAAGAATTCTTGTGCTTGTTGTGGATTAACTCTTAAACTGTAATGATAACTTGTTATTAATCTAGTATCCCAATCTAAGCAACACCAAAATCTATCCTGTTTTCCTTCTCTAAAGCTTAACGGATTTCTTGCTAACATTTAACAGCTCATGTTTCAGTTAGTTTTAAAAAGCTACTCCATCTCTCAATTAAAGCTGGGTAACACCTGTGCTTACCAGCATAGCGCGGTGGAGCAGCCTGGTTAGCTCGCAAGGCCCATAACCTTGAGGTCGCGTGGTTCAAATCCCGCCCGCGCTATTCTAATTATGGGTTGGATGCCAAAACATCAAGAATATTTTCCATCTACTCTGCTGTTCTTCTCTCTGTAAAACTTGATATTATCGGGCTTACTAATTCTATAAGACCAGGTATCAACAGCCTCAAGTTCATCTCCATCATCATCACCTGTAACCATATCCTCAACCTCAAAATCAAGAATAAATCCTCTCCTAGAAAATCTCACATTAGAAAGACACCTTTTTCTCATATAAAGAGAAAATAAACAAAACTTATATATCTTACTTTTCTAATCTTATCATGTTAACTTTGGGAATAGATGATGCTGGGAGGGGACCCGTGTTAGGAAGTATGTTTTTAGCGGGCGTATTATTAGAAAAAGACCATGAAGCATTTTTAAAAAAGCAAGGAGTCACAGATTCAAAGCTTTTATTTCATTTTAAAAGAGTTGTGCTTGCGAAAGTTATAGAAGCAAACTGCGAAGATTTTCACATAGTAAAAGCTTCTGCTAATGACATAGATTTCTCAATAATACACGGCATAAATCTCAATACTCTTGAAGCAATGAAAACAGCAGAAATTATAAATAAAATAAACAACGAAAAAAGGCACAAGGAAAAGATAAAAGTCATTGTTGACTGTCCATCAACTAATATAGTTGCCTGGAGAAATAAATTAATCACATTTGTCAAACACATAAATAACTTAGAAGTGATATGTGAGCACAAGGCTGACTTTAATCACCCATCAGTCAGTGCTGCATCAATTCTTGCCAAGGTAGAAAGAGAAAAAGAAATCGAAAAAATCAAAGAACAATATAAAAACTTGGGCAATCCTGGAAGCGGATATCCGGGCGACCCATCAACCCAGGAATTCCTGAAAAAACACGGAAAAGAACTCAAGGATTCAGGCATATTCAGGAAGACCTGGTCCACCTGGAAAATAATGTTCCCTGAAAAACTACCGGGACAAGCCTCATTAAAAGATTTTAAATAACCCAGAGTTTTCTGTTATTCATGGACTTATCAGAGTTGAGAAAAAAGCTTGATGAAACAGACTATAAAATTTTAGAATCTTTGGCAAGTAGATTTAACATAGTCAAAGAGATAGGTAAACTAAAAAAAGAACAATCAATAAAAGTTCAAGATAAGAAAAGAGAAGAATTTACCATAAATGACCGAACTCAAAAGCTGGAATCTTTAGGTTACTATGACCCTCTTTTTGTTTCAGAATTATTTAATTTAATAATGAAGAAATCAAGAGAAATTCAAAATGACTAAGATTTCTATAATAGGGGGAACAGGGAGGATTGGTTCAGCATTTGCCGAAGCGCTAAAAAATAAGGGTCATGAAGTAATTATTTCATCAAGATCAACAAAAATAAAACCAATCGATGCTGCAAAACAAGGAGACATTGTTATTATTTCAGTTCCAATAAAGTCAACAGAAAGGGTGATAAAGGAATTAGCTCCTTTTACAAAGAAAGAAGCAATATTAACAGACTTTACTTCTGTAAAAGTTAAACCATGCAAACTAATGGAAAAATATTCAAAATCAAATATAATAGGAGGACATCCCTTGTTCGGCCCGGGTGTTAATATTTCTGGGCAGTCTATTGTATTATGCAATATCAGAGGCAATAAATTAAAAGAGTTAAAATCTATTTATGAATTTATAGGACTAAAAGTAATTGAATTATCTGATGAACAGCATGATAAAGAGATGGCTATAATACAATGCATGAATCAATTTGACAATTTAGGCTTCGCAAATTATCTGTTTAAAAATAAATTCAACCTAAATGGAAAGGAAAAATTCACGCCTAATTTTAAAATTAGGTTATCTGTCATAGGAAGAACATTATCCCAATCAGCAGATCTATATCCGGAAATATTGATGGAAAACCCTTATTCGGGTGAAATCATATCTAATTATATAAAAAGCCTGAAAGAACTGCAAAAATTAATAAACGATAAAAATGAAATGGCTCTAGAAGAAAAAGTTATTGAACTCCAAGCATATTTTGGCTCTCTAGTTCAGGAATCTAAAATATTAACCAATGAAATACTAAACAAAATGGAAAATAAGTAAATGATAAAAATTGCTGTTCTCGGCCCCGAATATAGTTATTGCCACATACTTGGATTGAAGAAATTTGCAAACGAAACCATTGTTTTGTGCAAAACAATACCTGAAGTATATGAAAAGGTCTCAAAAGATGAAGTTGAATTCGGCCTAGCCCCAATAGAAAATATGCTGCATGGCACAGTAAGGGAATCACTGGTTTCTCTACAGAAATATAAGGTAAAAATAAACAAAACATTTGACTTGCCTATTCACCTCTGTCTGGCTTCAAAAACAGATAATTTTAACATTATAATTTCAAAACAAGAAGCGCTTTCCCAATGTTTAAAATTAATTTCTCGGTTAAAAAAGCAAACACAAGAATGTTCTTCAACTTCTGAAGCAATGAAAATAGCCTCATCAGATTCAAATTATGCTGCTCTGGGAAGTGAAGAAGCGGCAAAGTCATTAAACCTAAAAATTATAGGCAAAGATGTAGAGGATAACTCGGACAACATTACTAGATTTGTCTTAATTTCAAAAAAAGAAAGCGACTTAGATGAAAGTAAATATATGCGAACAAGTCTGATGATTCTGCCTGAAAGAGACAAACCGGGCTTGTTATACGAAATTCTATCTATATTCAAAATAAGATACATTAATCTTACAAAAATAGAGTCTATTCCTACACGGAAGAAACTAGGCGAATATGAATTCTTTATGGAAATAGAAGGCTCATTGCAGGAAGAAAGAATAATATCTGCTTTGAATCTTCTAAAAACTATACATGATATATACTTGTTTGGCTCGTATGAATTGGAAAAAATTATGTAGTATCCCATTAATATTTCCTAACGATATATTTTTCCGAGTTCTCATTTTCTAAGTGTCTCAGTTAGCTTCACTTGTGTCAATTTCATAGAGCTGTCTGGAACAGCCTTATGAAATAATTTCGGGATACCATATATTGATTTGCCAACGAATATGGAAAATGATTACACAGAACAGTTTTATAAGGTTGAATGTAGGGGCAGAGATGCTTCTGGAAAAGAAGTTCTTTCCAAACCAGAAAATGTGTTGGTGAAAATTCACCAAGGAGTGAAGAACCCTAAGGCAAGACCTTAGGGCATTGGAAAGAATAAACAGCAATACAATATCCGGCATAATTAATTGCAAGTATAATTGCGGCAGACATGGAGAAAGATACAGAGTAGCCAATCCTAATGCTGACAAAGCAGAAGTAATTTGCTCCTACTCATTCGATATCCCTTATGCCTTGGAACACTTAAATAAGTAAATTCTTTATTTTTGATATTTCATCTATGACCTTTAACTCCTGAGATGATAGAACATCCTTGTTCTTCTTGAAATCCTTGAACTGCCTGTCGCTTATATCTGCATAAAGATATTTCTTGTCTTTTAATCTCCTTTCAAAATTAACTCCTGGAAGGGCTATTGCAATTTCATCCCCTTCTTTTGCCTCTTCCACTGTTGATTTGTCCCTTTGAATGGATTTGACTCTTGCAATTTCCTCTCCGTCTTCGGCAATTAATGGGATTCCTGTTCTGATTCTTCCAGCAAGGACACGAACTCCAAAAATGGCGGGATTAAGATTTCTGAAAATATATTGATGCAGAATCTCTAATTTGCATATTGTAGCTAGACCAAGAAGCTTTTCTTTTTCTATTTGATTTGCCTTCTCAGTTCTCCAAAGTTGAAGGTCTTCTATTAATTTGTAGACAACGTCATTTGACAGGACTTTAACATTTCCAAGAATTTCTTTGGCATCTTCTTCAACATCAACATTGAATCCAATAATTATTGCATTTAATGGATTTATCTCCAAATTGGCTTTTGCATTGACAATATCTGATTTTCCTATTAATCCGATGCCTGCTTTAAGAATCTGGATATTTGCCTGTTTCAGTAAAGTTATCAGCGCTTCCAAGCTTCCGAGAGAATCTGCTTTTATTATTATTCCTTGTTTGTCTGTTTGCAGAGCATTTGAAAATTCTTTCTTGAATTGCGAGACAACTTGCTTTATATCTTCCTTGGCTTCCTGGAAAGGCATACCTGCAAGAATTCCTTCGCTGTCGGCAAGCTGCATTCTCACTCCCGAGGCAGCAACTATCTTCTTTTCTGACTTGTACTTGTTTGTTAAAGAAAGGATTTCCTGTATTGCTCTGACTTTTGTAATGATTGGATTGTCAAAGCTTGCTATAACTAACTGGTCACCTTCATCCAGTTTTCCATCATAAAGTATTGATTCTGCATAGTTTCCAGTTCTATCTTTCTTAACTTCAAGGATTACTCCTTTAGCTAATTCTCCAAGCTTAAGCCTCTCTTTCAAAAATCTCTGGCATAAGCCGCAAAGAACAAATAATAATTCAGATATTCCTTCTTTTGTTCTTGCAGAGCAGGGAACTATAGCAAATTCTTTTGTAAAATCTTTTATATCGTGAAACAAAGCGGATTCGAATCCATGCTCCCTTAGATTCCCTTGGAAAGTTAAAAGTGCTTCCTGGAATTCCTGGGAAACATTTAACGCCTGAGATTCTATGCTTTCCTTTAAACTGCCCTCTCCTTTTCTCCATCCTGAAATTGTATCTATCTTGTTTAATGCAATGAGAAATGGAACTTTGTTTGCTTTCAATATCTGGAGAACCTCTGCAGTCTGGGGTTTTATTCCTTCTTTAACTGCAACAACAAGAATTGCTAAATCTGCAAGACTTCCTCCTCTTTTTCTTAGATTTGTAAAAGCAGCATGCCCGGGGGTATCTATAAATAAAAATCCAGGAATTTCTAATTTAATTCCCTGCTTTTCTATTAACGGACAGGCTTTGATTATTTGTTCTATTGGATATTTAGTAAAACTTATCTTCTGGGTTATTCCTCCGGCTTCTCTCTCCCGAAGGTTTGTATTTCTAAAACAGTCCAGAATTGAGGTTTTTCCATGGTCTACATGCCCACATACTGTGACAATTGGTTGCCTTATCTTGTTTGCTTGTGCCATTTTTCATTTTCTCCCCATTATGATATATTGATTAATTAGCACATGTTTTTAAATCTTGATGATTTAAAGAGAGTGTCAGAGATTAGGGCGTTTCTTCTATTTTCTCCTCTCCTGTCAAGTGTCGGGAGTTGTCATATTTAATTGAATTAATTAATAAGGCATTCCATCTGTTTCCTTGAACTCCAATACCACATTTATCTGTTCGTAACTTTAGATAAAACTCCCGTCATTTGACAGCTAAACTAACTCCCGATTTCTTGACACTCTCTGATTTAAATAGACTTATAAGCTATTAAATTGGGAGAATTTTATGGTAATAGTTAAGTATACCCAAAGCATTAGGGATATTTTGAAAGAAAAAAGCGATTCTTTGATTTTCTTGGAGAATCTTGTTATAGATGCAATGTTTCATTCCGACTGGAAGATAAGGGCATCATGTATAGATGAGCTTGGTGAGATGGGGATTGCCTGCAACAATGATTTACCCCAATGGGAAGTCCTGCCAAAAGAGCTTATTAATCCTTCAAGGTATGCAAATTTGATGCTTATTACAGAGGCATTTGCTGCAGATTACCAGATATTCCTTAAAATAGCAAAAGCAAATGGACATTATAAAGGAGTGTCTCAAACCCTTTATCTAACTGATGTGCCAAAAACATTCGGAGACAGAGAAATTCTGGATCAGAGAGAAGCAGGAAATTTTACGATAAAACAAGATTGAAGAATTTAGAAGATGTAATCACATGGCGAATTCGTCCATATCTTCACTTTCATCAGCAGGTTTTGGCTTCTTTTCCTTGAATTGTTTTTTGTCCTCTTTTTTCCCGGAAGAAACTTGCTGATTATCCTGAACTGGAAATTCCATCAATTCTTTTTCATTTATTGAATTGATTGCTTTCTTGAATAAAGAGAACTTGTCTGCAGGGATTCTTGTTCCTGCTTTTGTAAAGCCAGTATATCTCTCCCCCTTTACGAATTCTCTTATTGTAACACCTCTCTTGCCTCCAAAATCATCAACCCTTATGACAATATCGGTATCGTTATTTTTTGCAATCCTATCGATATCTTTTTCCATTCCAGTTGTTGCCAATTGCAATATAAAAAGGTTGCTATAGAATTATAATTTAATAGAAATAATTAAATCTAGAACCCTGTAAATTTAAGGATGAAGAGCAAGGCATATTGCGCGAATACTGCTGTAGCAATAAAACCCAAAAGCCTTGGGATTATCCCATAAATAATAAATGCCTTCCACTTCATGTCCAATGCTCCAAATAAAACAGGTATATACGGCAAAGGGGAAACTGCAGAAATCGTGACATACCATTTACCATACTTATTTATTCCATTGTCGATTTTTTTATAAACCTTTTTTCCAAATATATCCTTAAATACATTTTCTTCAAACCTTCTTCCAAGCCAGAATCCTAAAATTGAGGCAAGAAGAGTGCCTGCCAGAGTAACAAAAAGCACAATTGATAAATTTAAGTTTGCCAACTTTGCTATGACAATTAGCATGTGTGCGCTTAAATATTGCGGAAAGAGGTCGAGAAATAAGGAAATGAAAAATATGGCAAAGAAACCATATAAAGCTACACTATCTGTAACCCAGGTGCGTATGTTTTGATATTCAATTATGCCAAACACTAATAAAAAAGCCATAAATACAAACAAAAACCAGCCAAAAATTCTGGTAACTCCAGTAGCCTCTCTCATTAACGTGTTTATTTTTTCTTCTTTATATATCTTTCAATTTGAAGGAGAGTCATTCATCTGTAGCCTATGTTAATCAGAATATCTTTTGTGACTGCTTCTATTGGCTGTTCGCCACTTACTTTTATTGTTTTATAATTTTTCAGTACTGGTTCTATTTCTCTATGATAAATTGAAAGCCTAACTCTTAACGCCTCTTCGTTATCATCGGCTCTTCTTGACAATGGTTTGTTGCATTTATCACATACATCTTTTTCTTTTGGGGGCAAAGTCCTAATATTATAAATAGCACCGCAGGTTTTGCACGAAATTCTGTTTAAAATTCTTTCAAAAGCTACATTATCGCTGATTGCAATTTCTACTACATAATCTATGCCCATAATTTCATCAAGGGTTCTTGCTTGATTAATATTTCTAGGATATCCATCAAGAATAAACCCTTCCTTACAGTCATCCTGATAAATCCTTTTCTCTAACATTTTTAGCGTTAATTCATCAGGAACAAGGTTTCCAGCCAGAATATATGAATCTATTTCTTTTCTCAATTCTCCTTCTGCGTTTCTAAAAATATCTCCTGTTGAAAGATGCAGAATTCCAATCTTTTTTGAGATAATCTTTGCCTGTGTTCCTTTTCCTGAACCCTGAGCTCCAAAAAATAGTAGCCTCATTAAACTCTTTCAAATCTAAGACTTTTAAAGATTATTATATATTTTTACATATCAAACTTAGCATATATTGGAAGTTGTTATCCCACAGATTATGCACAGAACAAATTAAGATTTAATTACTTTTTGCTCTTTCTCTTTTTGGCTGTTTTGGTTGCTATCTTTGCCTTTTTTGTTTTCTCTGCTTTTATGCATATCTTGCAGGCTTTGAATTTTCTTCTCTTGAAAAATAGGTCTATGCTGTTTGTAAGCTTGAATTGTGGTTTTATCAATCTTGCAAGCCTGCAATTTGGAACATGATAAACTTTTGTCTGAATTGAACCTATAAACGCCGGCTTTTCATGTTCAAGCTCTTCCTCCAGTGAGCCTTTTGAGATAGCTTCCTCAATTTCTTTTGCCACTTTTCTGACTTCAGGTCTTTCTAATTTCTTCACAGCTCTCCTTGCTCTGGATTTGTAGGAAAAAAGGAATAAGACAAGGAATAAATAAGCCAGCAGGGTAACTAAGAATAATAATAAAACTTGAAAGGTGTTAAACTTAAAGAAAATTATTGACATCAAATCGACCAAAAGAAACAACAAAGCAACTAAAACCGAAATAAGCAGATTTTGCAACCCATAGCCATTGGTTTTTGCTTGGTTAATTCTTCTTGGGGGCATTATGGGTTTTATATCATAACTTCCATGAACTGCGTTCTTTAACTCAATATTATCCATTGAAATCCGAGAAAATTAAGATATTTAAAAGCACTAGATTGTTTTTCACTTTGATTAGTAGTGAAAACATGAGCTTTGCACATTGTTAATTCATGTTGACTAAAATTGACAGTTCTTTCCGAATTTGCACTCTTTTGTTAATATCTTTTTCTTTGTTCAATTTTTCTAAAAGAATATTTATTCTTTCATCCCTCGATAAATCAATTGCGAGCTCCTGAGAAGGTTTTAATTTAGATTCAAGAATGGCTGTTCGGACTACTTCGTAATATCTTTCAAATCTTACTGCAAGTTTGTCAAAAAGCATTCCATGCGTACTGAAAGAGCTGTCTCTTCTTTTTCTTATGTCTGAAGCATCGGAATAAAGCTCAGCAGCTTCCTCTTTCCTATTGTCTGACTCTTCTAGGAATCCTGAAGCCATGAAAAACAATCTGAAATCTCCGTTTAATTGGTATATCATCGCCTTTTCAAGTTTTGATGGGGTTTTTTCTGCCCTGTTCTTCACTTCTTTTTTATCAAATCCAGCATAATGAACTAAAAGAGAATTTTCATTTCCAATTATAAATCTTGCTCCCTTAATAATTAAATAAATCATAACATCATCCTCAAAACCAAGAAGATTCAGCCTTCTATCGTAATTTCTGTAAACTAATTCATGAAAATTTTTTGGATTTTCTGCCTGGCCTTTAAAAAGGTTTTCTAAATCTTGAATATCCCTCGTTTAATTTTATTCCGAAAAATTTGCAAGCTTTGCCTATTGCAATACAAAATTCTAAGAGAACCTCTTTTTCCCCAGAAGAATAACCTTCCATTAGACTTTTTCTAATGATTAGTTTAAATACTTGATTATAATCTGAAATATACTTTGATAAATTCAGTAATATTCGTGTTCCGAAATGCTATTGAATTCTGGCCCCATAATTGATGCAACTGGAAACGATATACTCCGAAATCTTTCCGGAACTGGAGAGATTTTAGGGGCAAATATATTGTTTTTCTCAATTTCATATGGTGGGCTTTTTGGAAGATTATAGTTTCTCGCACTTAAAGGATATTCGGTCAATAATCTTAACATTTTTTCAAATTTTTCAAGACTTTTTTCTACTTCAATCCATTCTTTAGATTTTCTGAGTTTTTTTCAACCAAATCCATGCTATTAAAGATAATACTATAGTTATAAATTTTTCTAAAACACTAGGGATAAGATTAATATATAGATAATCCTCTTAGAGATAATAAAAAATCACAAAAAGAGGACAAAAATGCTAAAAGAAAATAAGTTAATTGCTTCGGATGGCAATTTTGCGGAGAAGCTTGTTGATGACTTAAAATTAAGGGAAGAGGCTAGAAAGATAAGTATAAAAGAGTCTGCTGTTTCTGGATTTTCATCTGGTGTTGGAGACAACTATGTCACTTTATTTGGCCTTGCATTGAACGCGAATGCAACCCAAATTGGTTTTTTAAGCGCTTTTCCGGGATTATTATCGCCAATATCTCAGTTCTTTGGCTCTAAATTGATGGAAAAACAGCCAAGACAGAAAATAGTTGCAAAATATGTTCTTATGCAAGCATTGATGTGGATACCGATTGCTATTCTTGGAATTCTTTTTTGGAAATTAATTGCTATTAGGAGTTTGCCCTGGCTGCTTATATTTTTATATTCTATTCTTGCGATTGTTGGTGGCTTGATTGGTCCAGCTTGGTTTTCATGGATGGGAGATATTGTTCCAGCAGAAGAAAGAGGAAAGTATTTTGGAAGAAGGAATAAAATAGCTCATGGATCAAGCATAATTGCAATATTAATCGGATCTATTGTCTTGGACAGATTTGCAACACATGGCCTTGCTGTAATTGGATTTGCAATATTGTTCTCTGCTGCTTTTATTTCAAGGATAATGGCTTACTTTTATTTAAAGAAGCAACACGAACCAAAACTCGAATTGAAGAAGGATTATTACTTCTCTTTCTGGGCGTTTCTTAAGAAATATACTAATTTTACGAAATTTACTATTTACATTGCATTATTCAATCTTGCCTTGGCAATCGCCTCCCCATTCTTCACGGTCTATATGAAAGAAAACCTTGGACTTAGTTATATAATGATTATGATTGTAAATATGAGTATGCTTGCGTTCATATTATTATTCAATCCTCTTGTCGGAAAATTCTCAGACAAATATGGCAATCTGAAGTTGATGTACATGGGAAGTTTTCTTCTTGCCCTTTATCCTGTTGGGTGGATATTTATAAAGAATCCAATCTTGCTTATTGCAATTGTGCAATTGATTGGAGGAATAGGGAACGCAGCCTATGCCCTCTCGCTTACAAATTTCATATATGACACTGTGACACCTCAAAGGAGAGGACTTTGTTTGGCTTATTTGAACATTCTCGCAGGAATAGGATTATTTATAGGACCATTGATAGGAGGTTACATTATAGACAATATCAATGTAACTTTTATGAGACCAATATTAATTGTATTTGTTATATCGGCGATGGGAAGGTTTGTCGCGCCCACTTTTTTCCTTCCAAAGATAAAAGAGCTTAGAAAATTCCAGGAATTTCCATTCTCTACATATATGTCATATCCGGCAACAGCAGTCATGAGATTAACAAGACAATTTGTGCATACAAGTTATTCCAAGAAAAAAGATTAACGGAAAAAAATTATTAATTATTTTTCAATAGTTTTCAATAATCCTATTTTTATCTTGCACTCACCATTAAACTTCGAAGTGCCGCCATGCTCCCCGCACATATACCTCATCATGTCAGTATTATATTTATCTAAGCTATTGAATAAACCTTGTCTTTTTTTATCGGCATCTGCCCCGGCTTGTGCAATCCTAACTTGACAAGTATCATAGAATTGGCATTTTCCCATTGTAATGCTACAATACATGCCTTTTTAAATATTTATTCAATAAAGAGAATATTATGCTCATGTTAAGTTTGTTCTTCAAAATAAAAAATGAAATCAAGAGTAATAAAAAACAAGTTCATATTTAACAATACAATGATTATTGCACTCAGATATTGTGAAAGTTGCGAAGGTCTATATATTTGAGCAATTTCGAGTAATCTGCTGTTGCTTGACCGAACGAAGTGAGGCACGAGTGGAGCAAAAAGCGACCTCGTGAGTTTTAATTTTTCTTTCAGGGTAGGGGATTGGAAAACAAGAGATTTAAATTTTAGCCGAAGAAAAAATTTCACCTAATTATCTTATGTTCTCGGCTCCTCGAAACGAGCCTCGAAAAATGGAGTTTTTCAGAGGTGCGAGTTTCAGAGATGAAACAACGAGGAAAATTAATTTAATACAAACTTTAGTAGGGCGGGGGACGACACACCGATAATTTTATAAACTCTATAGTAATAACATAAACTATGAAACTAAAATATATGGGCAGGGCTGTTGGAGTATTTGATGCAGTAGCTTGGGTTATCGCAACTTCTCTTTGTTATAAAGTCCTCTCTAATGCTAATTATAATTTTTTTATGGAAGAACATCCGATTGAACATAAGTTAATTGGGGGAGCTTATTTGGGACTTGTTGCTGCTTTTGTTCCAATTTCTGCCATGGGAATAACTGATGGAATTGTCGATGTAGTAAAAGGAACTCACCATTATTTTGGATTAAAAGTTTGGCAGAAATTGACTAGAAATCAAGAAACAAAAGCTAAAATTCAATCGGATTTGGAAAAACAATTAGAGAGGATTGAACAGCCCTGCTAATTCTTTAGGTGTGCCGTCTGGGTGGGGGTTGGAAATAGATTAAATTAATTTTCCGAAGAGTTTTCTCAGCAGAGACAATTGAGTCTAATGGCTGTTAGTTTCTCCGAGTGAAACGAGGACGAGATTTTAATGTAATGTTCCCGAAGGGAAAAATCTCGAGTTCAAAGCGCCGAGTCAAAAGATTTATAATGTTTAACAGATTATATTCTATCATGCGATATGAATTTGAGGATAGGGGCGAGACGACCATTGTTGATACAAAACAATTGGATTACGAAGCAATTTGGGATGCCTTAAGATTGAGGAATGGACAAAGAGAAGGAGCAAATAAAATTATGGATTTATACAATTCTGCCGACTTTAATGATAGAATTCTCATAGTTACTGCATGTTCTTGGATGAAGCCAGGTAATAGAGAAGCGCAGCGACATCAAGCAGACCATTATAGAACAAGAATTGAATTAGAAAGGACTGCGCAAGATAATGGATTAGTTAAAAAATTATTACATAATGGAATTCTTAAGCTTCATCCAAAGTGGAGACCCCACTTAATTACGAGAAAAGAAGAGGAAGGCATAATTGTAATTGGTCCAGGACATCAAAGGCATTCCCAAGCACCATATAGATTAGATGTTTGGCGACTTCATGAATTGGAGTCGAGCCCCGAGCTTGAATACGAGGCGCTTTGAATTGAGCATAATTATGTTAGTTTCCTTTTTCCTCGAAACGAGCCTCGCAAAATGGGACATTTTGCAGAGGTGCGAGTTTCAGAGATGAAACAACGAGGAAAATTAATTTAATAGTTACTTTCGTAGGGCGGGGGACGGAAAAAGCTTTTTGATTCTTTTTCCTAAAAAGAAGAAGTTATGGGGCACTTTTCGTTTAGTAACTTTGTTTAATATTATTCCCAAAGAGATTCTCGAGCTGCATCTTCTGAAATTCCTCTAGATATAGCTAAAGTTTTAATTTCTAAATCTCCAACATCTACACCCAATATTCCAGAAAGTAAGTGTTGACTTTTATCATCTCCAACAGCGTTTCTAAACTCTCTGATGGCTGAGCATATATTCCCTGCATAAGTACTTCTTTCACTGGGGGTATATTCGGGGTTATATGGTCTTTCCAAGTCCATATTTAATAAATTTTTAACTATTCTTCCAGCTACATTCATTTGGAAATTATCACAGACGGTATATCTTATTTGTGTTTGTCTTGTCATTTTGTTTTATCCTCGTAACTTTCGTTACAATAGAGTAGTCGCAAGGTATCTTATATAGTTTATCTCCCTCTTGGTGAGGTGTAAATAGAAAGATTTATATAACTGAAAAGCTTCTCTTAAAATATGAATGAAAAATTGCTTGAAGAAATTGGTTTGACTAAAGGAGAAATTAGAGTATATTTTACCTTGTTGAAGATAGGCGAGACTACAACAGGCAAGATAATCGAAGAGGCTCAAATATCCAGTGGTAAAATATACGAAATATTAGATAAGCTCATAAAAAAAGGACTTGTTGGCTTTATTATAAAAGAAAAAACAAAATATTTTAGTCCTGCTTCTCCAAATAGAATTTTAGATTATATTCACGAAAAAGAAAAAGAGCTTAATCAAAAAGAGCAAGAACTTGTAAAAGAATTGCCTTCTCTTATAGCGATAGGAAAAGCTGAGAAAGAGAAGAAAGAAACACATTTATTCAAGGGATTTAAGGGAATACAAACAGCAATTTTTGAAGCTCTAGAAGATTTAACTTCAAAAGATGAAGTTCTTGCGATGGGTATTCGTTCATCTAAAGAAGAAAGGTTTAATCTTCTCTGGCAAAGATGGCATATAGAAAGAGTAAATAAAAAGATAGTTTGTAAAGCCATTTTTTCAGATAAAAATACAGAGTATTACAAAACTTTTAAGAAAATGAAGTTTGTAGAAGTTAGAATTTTGGAAGGAGTTACGCCTTCTGCAATTGATGTAATGAAAGATAGAGTCTTAATTTTTACTTATGGAGAAGAACCATCTTGTTTGTCTATAAAAAATCCTGAAATCGCAGAGTCATTTAAGTCTTTCTTTGAGAATTTATGGAAAGTTGCAAAGAAGTAGTTTAGAAAAGTGCCCATTATAGTCATCTCTGAAAAGAATTTTCAGCTATCTTTTCGTGCTTTTTCCGTCGGGTGGGGGAGGTAATAAGCAGACTTGCGAATTGAGCCTAACGATGTTAGTTTCCCCTTGCCTCGCGAAGACCCCTCCAATAACGAAGTTATTGAGAGTGGGGCTGAGCAGAGCTGCAAGGGTTCGAAGAAAACCGTAGTTTTCTGAGAAAGTATGACGGAGGCGGCGGGCGAAAGTTATTCTTAATTATATAAATATTTATAAGTAAGAAGGTGTTGTTAATTATCATGATACTTGATCAACCGGAAAATTGGGGTGGTTTGGAAAATGAATTGGTTGGCACTCCGACACCTTCTTACGACCCACAAAAGGCTGCTGAACAATTATATCAGTTCATACAAAAACAACCTTATGAAACTGTAGCACAATTTCAGATGATGGTAAATGAAAAGCCTTTTGTGCCATATAATAGACCCGCTATAAAATGCGGCAAGGTTGTTCCAGATTCTCATTGAGCCCGCCGCCGAGTAATATTGAAACTAATTATGTTAGTCGACCCTATCGAGATGAGCATCCTCGAAAAAATGGAGTTTTTTCAGAGCTGATGTGAATACTCCTGATAGGGCAAGAAAACAAAGAATATTGTTTTCGCAGAGTAAAAATCACTTTTCAGGGTGGGCATCGTATTAGAGAAGGCACTAGTTTCGTTTCATGGGGGGCTGAGTATCTAAGTTTTGCTTCTTTTTCTAAAAGAAGTTTTTAGTTAATTACCAAAGTTTTTTTGATTTTCTTCTTCGACCATCGCTAAACAAAGCTTTTCTTGCTTGTCCTTTTGAAGTTTTTGGTCCTGTTTTCTTTACCATCTAAGATTTTACCCCCTTTTCAACTATTCCATTTTTATCACAAACCCAATAACCATTTTCTACTAACGAAGGAGAATTACTTATACTTCCTTGTAAAATGTAGATTGGAAATTCTGAATTATCTAAATACCATTCCGTAAAGAATTTCGCTCGATTACGATTAATCTCTATTTCTTCTGGAAATAAATCATAAATCCAATTTTTTGCATCGTTATAATTATCAAAGTATTCAGAACGATATAACTTAGAACTTTGTGATGCTTCATTAAATTTTGTTTTACAAAAATCTAAAAAATCTTGATTGGATTGAATAACAACATTAGAATTTTCTGAACCATTTGTTACATTATTAATCTTCTTTTGATTTTCTTGTGGATTATTAAAAAGCAAAAAAACAGCAAAGATTAGTAATAATGAGATAATAAAAATTGAGGAGATTTTAAAAATTTTAAAGAATCTTTTCTTTTTCTCTAAAGACCTGGCTTTTTTTAATTCATATTCAAAACTTTTTCTTTCGGCGTTAGCAAATCCTTTTTTGCTTACACCCATACTTCTTACCTTTCCCCTAAGTTTCTCGTAATCCTCTTTAGATATTTTTCCATTGTCTCTTAATTCTTCTAAATCATCGATTTTCGTATCTCCCCATTTTTCATCTTCTAAATTTTCTTCTTGTTTTTCGATAAAAGTTTTTATTTTTTCAATATCAATAATTTTCCCAGATTTTCTAGATAAATCAATGTCGTTCCTAATTTTATCTAATATCAAATACCTCTTGTTAAAATCTAAGTCTAATTTCTTAACCATAGAAAATAATTCTTCTAATTCTATGTCCTCTACTCTACTTTCAGCTTGTTCATCTACTTCTCTTTCTTTCTCAAGAAGAATCTCGTTTTCAATTTTTTTAAGCTGAATTTCTCGTTTAGTATAATCTGAAAATTCTAATTTTTCTAATTGCTCAAAAATTGACCTTTTCTTATTTTTATCCTCAATTTTTTCAATTTTGTCATAAAGAGAAGTTAATTTCTGTTCTTCTTCATCTTTTACCCTTTTTAGAACTTCTTTAATCTCGAGATTTTTCCCAACTTCTTCATATAAATCGACTAAATCTAATCTCTGGAGTTTTCTCCAATAATCTTCATTCCATAAGCATATTCCCTTTTTCTTTAAATTCATTATATATTCATCAGATAAATTTTTATGCCCGGTTATAGCTAAGATAAGTTTATCTGCTTCTAAAGATTTTCCGTCTTCAACTAAATCTTCTATTACTTCTTCTATGTTTTCAAAAGGAAATTTTGCATAATCTTTACATTGAATTAAAATCTTTAGATTGCCTTTTATTGCTAAAACATCTTGTTCTGATTTTCGTCCATCTTCCTTTCTTGTAAAAATATGATTCCTTACAATAAAACCAATTCTTTGAAATAAGTCAAACATTTCTCTTTCAAATTTATCCCCCATCCTATCTCTGTTTTCGTCTTTCATCTTATTTGTTATCTCCTTCTATCTTTATATTCTCTAGGTTTCCACATTTCCTACATAATAATTTTTTATCTTTTCTTCTAATATAGACAAATGAAGAACCGCATTTTGAACACCTAAATCCGGTTTCATCTTCTCTAACATATTTTTTTAGAAGTTTGTTTAAATTAAAAACTTCTTCATTTATTTTACTCATTCTCTCTAAAATTTCTTTACTTATATCCATTTTGTGTGTAATGTTCACACTCACACATTATTTATAAACCTTTGGGTGTTGTATTAGTTATTCGAAGTCAGCCCCCTTCGTAATAAAATCGAGCAAACGGAAGTTTGCGAGCAAAATGTGGCGAAGCCACTAATAAAATAGTTCAGCCCCCCGTTCGTGTGCCTTCTCCTATTGGGTGGGAAAGAAAAGGGATTTTTATTTTGGCTAATGGTCTTTATACGAAAAGGGGCTTATATGGGTGTAATAAGGGCTAAAAAGAGTGTTTTTGAATGACGACCTTGGAAATTATAGGAACTAGTGTCAAGAGGAAAAGGATTAATGATGTTGGCTAATTGGTAAAAGTTGATAATCATTATTGGTAAGTTGTTCATTAGAGAGGTTATTAATTGAACTTTATATAATTGTGTTTTAATTGTTGAATTACAAAATATATATTTAAATGTATATTTTATAGTATATAGATGAGCTATTATCCTATTGACATTGAAAGAGCTATAAAAAGAGAGTGCGAGAGGAGAAGATACAGCCCGAGGACTGCTAGAACTTATATCCATTGTGTTAATAAATTCCTTACTCTTTCTGGAAAAACGCTCGATAAGATAAGCAAGGGAGATGCCAGCGAGTTTTTGCATCATTTAAGTGAAAGGGGAAAATCTGGGAGCACAATTAATGTTTATCATATGGCTATAAGATTTCTTTTTATGGATATTCTTAGGAAGAATATAAGATTAGATATAAAATATTCAAAAGTGCCTTTGAAGCTGCCAGAGATTTTGACAAAGGAAGAAACTAGAAAGCTGATTAATGCTATTAGCAATGAAAAACATAGGCTGATGGTTGGATTTATGTATTCTGCTGGATTAAGGGTTTCTGAAATGCTTGATATGAAAGTTTGTGATATTGATTTTAAAAATAATTATGGCTTCGTTAGGAATGGCAAGGGGGGAAAGGACAGAATATTTGTTTTATCTCAAAAGATAAAACCTGAGATAAAAGAGATAATTGCCAAAGAAAAATTGAGTTCTGGGGATTTAATCTTTAGGAACAGGAATGGCAAGAAATATTCTACAAGAAGCATACAGAAGATAGTCAAAAGAGCTGCCATGATTGCAGAGATTAATAAAAAAGTTCATCCGCATACTCTCCGGCATTCGTTTGCCACTCATTTGATTGAAAACGACTATTCTATTAATGAAGTTCAGACCCTGCTTGGACATAAAAGTCTTGAAACAACAATGATTTATGTGCATCTCGCTGCTCCGAATATATTAAAAATAAAGAGCCCAATTGATAATTTATAAATTATTTCTTGAAATTAAAATTTCATTTAGAAAAGTTTAAATACCCATAAAAATAGATAACTTTACTTTCGCCTCGGCGATGGGTTGATATATTTAACATGGCAAAAACAAAACCAATATTGAACGTAGTGTTCGTGGGGCACGTTGACCACGGAAAGTCAACAACTATAGGCAGGCTTATGTTTGATTCTGGAAAAGTTTCTCCTGAAGAATTGGAGAAATTGAAGGCTGAAGCGCAAAAACATGGGAAGGCTGGATTCGAATTCGCGTTCGTTATGGACAAATTCAAAGAAGAAAGAGAAAGAGGAGTTACAATTGACCTAGCTTATCAAAAGTTAATTACAAACAAGTATGAAGTTACAATAATTGACGCGCCAGGGCACAAAGACTTCGTTAAAAACATGATTACCGGAGCCTCGCAAGCAGACGTAGCCTTCTTAACTCTATCGGCAAAAGACGGAGTTCAACCGCAGACAAAAGAGCACGTTTGGTTGTTAAGAACAATGGGGGTAGGACAGGTAGCTGTTGCAATAAATAAAATGGATGCTGTTGGATACAAGGAAGATATTTTCAACAAAGTAAAGGCTGATGCCGTTACATTGCTAAAGCAGGCAGGATACAAAACAGACGGGGTTACATTCTTGGCTATATCCGGACAGATGGGGGACAATGTTGTAAAGAAATCAACAAACATGCCTTGGTATAAAGGACCAACCATATTGGAGCAATTGGATTTATTCGCTCCACCTGAAAAACCAACCACATTGCCATTAAGAATGCCATTACAAGATGTTTATGAAATCACTGGAATTGGAACAGTTCCAGTAGGAAAGATTGAAACAGGGACAATGAAAGTTGGACAGAAAGTTTTGATTCTTCCGGGAAGATCAGGCAAGGGAGTAGAGGGGGAAGTTAGAAGCGTTGAAATGCACCATGAACAATTAACGCAGGCAGAAGCAGGGGACAATGTTGGAGTTAACATTCGTGGTGTTGGCAAGAAAGACATTGCAAGAGGAGACGTCGTTTGTGACGCTGCAAAGCCGGCAACAATCGCAGAAGAATTCGTTGCACAAGTAGCTGTTATATCGCACCCAACAGTTATTGCTAAGGGATATACACCAGTATTTCACGTTCACACAGCACAAGTTCCGTGCCAGTTCATAGAATTAATTGAAAAAACAAGCCCTGATGGACAGACAGCAAAAAACCCAGACTTTTTAAAGAACGGAGATGTTGCAAAAGTCAGAATTAAGCCAATTGGGAATCTTGTACTTGAAACACAAGCCACAAACCCGCACATGGCAAGATTCGCAATAAGAGACGCTGGAGCAACAGTGGCAGCCGGAGTTTGCATAGAGATAAAGGCAAAGCCATTGAAGTAAAAGTTAGTTCTGGTAAACATAAAAAATAAGCCAAAAATAAATAATAGATAACAACTATCTAGAAATTCATTCTATAAAACTAAATAATAAACGGATAAAATCAAAATGAAACTTATAAATTTTAAGAAAGATATGATGAACTCTAGGAATGTTATGAGATTTGGTCTATGGATTTATCTTTATGTTCTCATTAGTTTGATTTTTAATAAAAAACAAAACAAGATATTCCAAAGATGAAATAAGGTCGTAATTTAATCAATAATTTTGCAAAGATGTATAAAAGACTTGACAGCTTTAGAGCTATTAATTATTTTGCACTTGTATTCATGTTCATTTATTATTCACAAAAATAAAGAGTCAAGTCAACCAATAGGTTCTTACGCGCTTTTCACCTTCAACTAAATTTATTTCTGTTCTACAAGATAAGGGGCAACATTTTTTATTCCATCGAGAATTGTCCTGTCTTTGCTGCCTGATGAAACAATTACTTCTAAATGATCTAGAAGCAATCGAAAAGAAGGGTGATTCAGTTTTGGCATAGACGAACGTACAACTATATCCCTGCCAGGCAAGTGAACAACTCTTATGTCCAATTTGTCATCCAGCATAACGCTTGCATCACTTTGGATAGATGTAAGATAAGTATGAATGTTGTTATACATTATTCTCGCAATCTCCTGCCCTTCACGAAGATAGATTGGTGGTTTGGTTTTTGTTTCTGGTTCAAATGGGCAGTCGTATCTTAGTTTTACTATCATTAAAATAATAATTTATCATTATTTTTAAGTATTGTTATATTTTTATGCTGTTTCTGGAACATAATAAACCTTATAAATAAGAAAGAACATCAGAAGTCGTGATAATAAAAGAGAGTAATAGAAAAGATGTGGAAGCGCGGTTAAGTACTATGGGGGATTACGTTAAAATTGATTATCTCTCAGAGTTGTTGAAAAATAATTTAGATTACGATACAAGAAGATTTGTTCTTCTGAAGTTAGCTTCAATTTACAAAAATAAAGGAATGCTGGCTGAAGCAGGAAGATTAGTGAGAAATGCTGCGGACATAAACACTACTTATGAAGGAATGATGAATGATTATACGAAGGCAATGCAGCTATTTATTCAAAGCGGAGATTTTGATGAGGCAGACATCTCATTGAACAAGGCTGTTGCTTCATGCAATACCGAAGGACAAAGAGCTGCAATAAAAATAAAGAGAAAGGAAACTATTCAGTTGCAGGCGCAGGAATATATAAAAAGAGATAAAAGAAAACATGCGATGCTGGCCTTTGAGAAATTACTTTCTATTCGGGAGACGAACAGCGATGAAAAAAGACAGGCGCAAACCCAGTTATTGAGATTGTATGAACAGCTTGGAAAAGTCAAAGAATTCTATAACCTTCAGAAATCGATGTAGAAAAATGAAAGATAAATATGATTTAGTAAGAAAGTTATGCCAAGATTCTAAATTAGTGAGAATGGTTATTGAAAATCAAAAAAGGGCTGAACTTTTTGATAATGTAAAGAGAGCAAGAAAAGTTTATAGATTACCTGAAACTCATTATAATCTGCCCGCTGAACTCTATCTGTAAATTTAGTTATATATTTATAAACACTCTTTTCTCTATTAGACCATGTCGCACATAAGCATTTCTGATAGGGGAAGTGTTAAGTTCGTGACAAAACTAAAAAATCCATACAAACAAGCCCTTTCTATTCTAGAAGATTTCCCAGAAATAAGAAGAAATGCAGAGCAATCTAATAAGGGGCAAGCAGCATTTCTTCTGATTCAAGAGTTTAAGGCTAATTTAATGTTAAAAAGAATCGGGGAGGCAGAAAGACTTCTATCAGAGTTGGATAAAAACCCAATTTATGAAAAGGGATGCGCTGAATGTTATTGCATACTTGGAAAAATGTATGAAGATAAATCTGACCATAATTTGGCGATGAAATATTACTTGAAGGCAGTTCAATGTGGACCAGAAACATATCATGTGGGCAGGGCAAAGTCGAGATTGTCTGAATTATTGGTCAAATATTAGTTAGCAGTACTTACTGAAAGAATTGTCATGGTTATCAGGATGAGCATCTTTTTCTGAGCTAGTATGGTGCTTTGTCATTTTTTCACTGGTTTCTTTCTTATTTTTTATCTTTTCAAGTTCAGATTTGATAAAGTTTTCTATTTTCTTTGACATTGAAATGCCTTCTTTCTTGCAATACGCAGAATAATCCTTATGTACCTGCTTATCAATATTGAATGTTTTTATTGCCATCTTTTCTTTTTCTATATTAAATAATGTTAAATAAGATTAATAAACTTTGCGGTTTATAGAAAAATGAGAAAGGGGAAAGACTAGTTATTTATACTTAAATAATATTATTTAATAAGTTGGGGTATAATGCTATAATGGGCAAAGGTTTAAATAGGATATTTGTAAAGTAGATATGTAATGGAAGGAAGTTTGTATTACAATTACATTCATACTCGCTTCGGTTGATGTCAAAAGATTGGGTTGTGAGCCCAAGGGGCTATATTCTTCTTTCTATTATAAAATAAATTGAAAGCTGGAAGGCTTAGGAGAAAACAAAAAATGGCAAAAGTAAGTCCCGTATCGATAAAATACATGATACACGCTTCATTTAAGGCGCAAGGTCCTTTGGAAAAACCTGATGTAATCGGGGCTATATTCGGCCAAACAGAAGGTCTTTTGGGAAATGAGCTTGAGATGAGAGAATTGCAAAAAGAGGGAAAAATAGGAAGAATTGAAGTTGAATTGGAGATTGTTGATGGGAAATCTGTTGGAGAAATACAGGTGCCGACAGCGCTTGATAAATCTGAAACCACCATTATTGCTGCCGCCCTTGAGACTATTGATAAAATAGGGCCGACAGAAGCAGAGATAAAAATAAACAAAGTTGAAGATGTAAGGGGAAGCAAGAGAGAATTCATTCTACAAAGGGCAAAAGCATTGCTTCAGAACTTGGAAGGAGATGCAGGCGATGAAATGGCAAAGACATTAAAAGAAGAATCAAGAGCAGAAAAAATACAAGAGTATGGCGCTGAAAAGCTTCCTGCCGGAGATCTTTCCGGAAATGAAGTAATTGTTGTTGAGGGAAGAGCAGATGTTGTTAATCTTTTGAAAAACAGGGTTAACAATGTAATGGGAATGAACGGGACTAAGCTTCCAGCAGAAATAGCAAAATTAAGCGAGACAAAAGAAATCACATTATTTGTTGATGGAGACAGAGGAGGAAAATTAATCGCTCAGAACGTTATCAACAATGCAAAAGTTGCTTATGTTGCAGTTGCTCCTGATGGAAAGGAAGTTGAAGAACTGCAGGGAAAAGAAATTCTTATTGCTTTAAGAAAGAGACTTCCAACAGATGTTTTCTTGAGAGCATTGGCTAGAAATGGCAATGGAAGTGGGGATAATATGGAGATAATGAATGAACCTGAAGAAGAAAAAGAATATTCTGGAGATGCCAAGGCTGCTTTAAGAAAGGCATATGAAAATATTAAAGGAAGCAAGTCTGGATTGCTCCTTGACACAAACATGGATGTTATAAGAAAAGTTTCTTCAAAGGAAATCGGCAAATATGCCCGCGGTTCAAGAACAAGAATTTATGCATTAGTTGTGGATGGAACAGCAACAGCTGGATTAATAGAAATGTGCGATGAACTCAATGTCAAATATCTTGCTGCATTGAATTTCTCAGCAGTTGCAAATGCGAGAGTGAATTTAGTTTCTTTGTAAAACATATAATTTTATAAAATCAATTCTCAGTAGGAATGCATGAAGTATTATCAACTTTTGAAAAGACAAGATTTTAGAAACTTAAGGCTTTGCATTGACAACTACACTCCTGATTTCTTGTTCATTAGAGAATGTGGAGGAACAAGACCTGATGGAAGCTATAGAATTGAAGGGATGCAAAAGGTCAGCATAAAACTTGGAGGCAAAAGACTTGATTTCAAGAAAAACAAAAATGGACTATACATACTCGTTGACAATAAAGAAGTGTTTCACTTTCCATTAGAACCAAGCAGATATTACAAAGGATTCTCTCTGGCATATGAAAGGATTATTCCTGCGGATAATGGAGTAGGAAGAAGGGTTAGGCTATCAACCGGAATCAATCCATATGATCCAGAGCTTCCAGAACCAAGAAGATCGTTTCTCAGAACTGTTCTTGATGATCATTTAATGGAAATATTCTTCGAAGGCCTTGTTCATCTAAAATTCCATTCATGGTGGATAAGACCGCATTTCAAATACTGGCAAGTTGACAGAAATAGACCAAAGCAGAAATAAAAAGGAGTAAATTTAAATACAAAGTTTATTTGTTTAATGAATGGGTATAAAAGAGGCATGGCATAACATGGAAAAGGACAAGAAGACTGGAATCATTGTTGTTCTGTCTGTTTTAATACTTATATTAATCATTGTTGCTGTTTATTTTAGTTATTTTAATTATAAAATATGCGCAGATTACGGCTGCTTCAAAGATGCAATGTCTAACTGCAAGAAAATGAATTTTATAAATGAAGGAAGCGAAGCCACCTGGGGATATACAATTCTTGGGCAAAGCAATGGAGAATGCATTGTGAGGGTAAAGTTGTTGCAAGCGAAGAAAGGAACATTAGACATAGAGCAATTAAGAGGTTATTCCATGGACTGCGCATATTCTCTAGGAATTTCAAAATATCCTGAATCAGACTTAGGAAGATGCCATGGAAGATTGAAAGAGGAATTGCAAGGCATTGTCATAGACAAGCTTTATGTTTACATTGTTGATAACCTTGGCCAGATTGGAGACAATCTAAGAAGTGCTGTTTAATCCTTCTTATCATTCCGGTTTTGTTAAACCAACTGGTGATAAATATTAAGATTACAACGATAAAATATCAAAGTTTGTTTAGGATATTATCATGAAATATTGATGATGAAATTAGCTGTCATCTTTTAATTTAACAGAACCATCATTACAAATATTTATTAAATGACTTTTCTTATTTTATGAATGAGTATTAGATTCGGTCCTGCTGGACTCGGTCCAATAAAAACCGCTGAAGCAGTCTTAGAGCAATATCATAAACTTGGTTTAAAGGCATGTGAGATAGCATTCACATATGGACCCTACATAAAAAGCAAGGAAGATGCTGAAAGAATAGGCAAGAAAGCGAAAGAACTTGGAATTTCCCTTTCGATTCATGCACAATATTGGGTTAATCTTAATAGCGAGGAAAAAGCGAAAAGAGAGGCTACAAAAAAAAGAATTCTTGACTGCTGTAATATTGGGGAACTTCTTGGAGCAAAGACAGTTGTATTTCATCCAGGATATTATACAAACAAAGGCAAGACTGAGGAAGACAAGGAAAAGAGCTACCAAATAATAAAACATGGAATTTTGGAGATAATGGATGATATAAAAAAGAAAAAATGGAAAATTAAGATTGCTCCAGAAACAATGGGAAAGATAAATGTGTTTGGAAGTGTTGAAGAGATTTCAAGGCTTGTAAAGGAAACTGGATGCTCATTTTGCATTGATTTTGCACATATTCTTGCAAGAAATAAGAAGATTGATTATGATAAAGTAGTTAAGTTGTTTTCGGGAAAAGAATGGCATGTTCATTTCTCAGGAATTATTTACAATGAAAAGGGAGAAAGAAACCACAGAACAACAAAAAAAAAGGAATGGCAGGAGCTGTTGAGCCATTTGCCAAAAGACAAAGACATCGTTATTGTAAATGAATCTCCAACTCTTGTGGAAGATTCTGTTGAAGGGTTGAAGATTTATGAGAAGATGAGATAGGACTACCTTGCTTTTATTATTGAATAGGCGGCCATTATCTTACGATGCCTATTTGTCCTATCAGCAGGAGTAATTCCATTTCTGTCTATAAAGTGCGTTCCTATGTCTAATAATGTGTGGACATTGGGAAATCCATTATCTAATGCAAGAATGCGCGGGAATTTTATGTCTTTTATTATTCCTTGCTCTAATATTGAATGGCTATTCCTTATTTCGCCCCATAAATGCTTTAACAGAGCATTTATCAGAGGATTAATACCAATAAGGCTTTTAAGATTGCTATTTATTCTTTCTATCTCCTCTGGAGGGCAGTATCTTCTTGAGATATATTCTCCATGTGTTAAATCTATTACCACTATCGGCGCAAGAAAGCCTGTTATCGAGCCATCTCGTTCAACATAAGGATGACCTAAATAATTTTTATAGAATCTTGAAGCCATTCTTTCATCTCCAATCTCAAGCAGACAATTAGAGACTGCTAAACCAAAGCAATCATTTGGTCTTCTTTGCTTGAAATACTCTCTTTGGTGTTTCATTTTACCTAGTGCAGATGCTTAAATTATGCTTTAAAATGTTTCTAAAATGCACAAAATAAAGTTAAATAAAACTGGCTTTGAATTAAATGAGACTGACTGAAACTAGTATACCAAAGTATCAGACCCTGACTTCCTGTGAAAATTCTGTGTAAAGAAAAATAATTATTTTTTCTCGCTGGCTTTTAACTTGTCAATCGCCACGAGCTTTGACCTGGCTCTGTCAGGCTCTGTTCTTACAAGATTAAGAATTTCCAAGATTTTCTGTAGTATATCGTCGTAACTTTCCCTTCTGTAGCTTCTTAATTTATCTATCCTGTCTTTTGTCTGCTTGTTTAATTTGATAGTTGTAATGTCCATGACTGGTATAACATGGTATACTTTATAAATCTTTTTATCACTATATAATGATATTTGTATTGTTGTCACCATAAAGTTTATAAAGCGAAAAATGATAGGGATTTTAACTAAATTTATACATAAACCATGACATACACAAACAAATTGGTCTTTCTTGTAGCTGCTTTATTGCTGGCTGTTTTTGCAGTCAGCGCTGTAAGCGCACTTGGAACCATCAATCATGTGGAAGTTAATGGTGTAGATGCTGCGGGCGGAGTTGTGAATGTTGCTTCTTTCGCTGGCGATGTTTTGCCAGTAAGAGTTGAATTCACAGCCGACCAAACAGTAGATGATGTAAGAGTAAAGGCATGGATTTCTGGCGGAAGAGAATACTCAGCCGTCACTGAAAGATTTGATGTATTGCAAGACAGCACATACAGCAGATTAGTTTCGGTCCAAATGCCAAGCAACATTGATCCAAGTGAAAGTTTGGAATTGAATGTTGTTGTTGAAGCCAGAAATGGAGACAGTATTGAAACAACTGTCTCGATAGCTGCTCAAAGAGAATCTTATGTTGTTGATGTTTTGGACGTCGCAATGGACAGCAAAGTGAAAGCCGGAAGTTCATTAGCACTAGATATAGTGCTGAAGAACAGAGGAAGACACCTTGCTGAAGATACATTTGTTAGAGCAAGTATACCTGCATTGGGAATAGAAGCTAAAGGATACTTTGGCGACTTATCCAGTGTTGATACTGTTGATCCTGACAAAGAAGACGCTGCTGAAAGAAGGCTAGTTTTAAGAATTCCTTCTGATGCTCCTGCTGGAGTCTACACTGTTGAAATAGAAGCTTACAATGGTGACTCAGTTACAACTACAGTAAGAAAAGTTGCTGTTGTTGGTGCTGGTGCAGACACAAGCATTGTTAGCTCTGGTTCAAGCAAGACATTTGCTGCTGGTGAGAAAGCTGTTTACAGCTTGACACTAGTAAACTCTGGAGACAAAATCAGAGTATACAGTCTTGTATTGGATACACCAACCGGTTTAACAGTTACTAGCGATGATTCAGTTTTGGCAGTCCCTGCCGGATCTAGCAGAACAGTTAAATTAGAAGTTTCAGCCGCAAAAGCTGGAAAATACAACTTTGGTGTTAACGTACACAGTGATGGAGCTCTTGTTCAGAGCGTAAACTATATGGCAAGCGTTGAAGGAAGCAAGATTGCTGGCGGAAATGCTACTGTCCTATTGACAGTCATTTTGGCTATAATCTTTGTCGTTCTTCTTGTTGTCTTAATAGTTTTGCTTACAAGAAAACCTAAGAAGTCCGAAGAGTTCGGCGAAAGCTACTACTAAACATAATTTTTATTTTTTTACTTTTTTAATTTAGTAGCCTTTCTTTTTTTATAAGAAAGAAGTTGTTGGATGATTCTGACTGGCTTATACACTGGCTTTAGCATAGTTATTTTTATATACACTTATTCCATTCATTATAAGTGGTGTATGTAAAAAAGCTGGTGATGCAGGGCTTTAAGAGCTTTGCAAAGAGGACAGAGATAATTTTTAGTATGGGGGTTAACTGCATACTTGGCGCGAATGGCAGCGGAAAATCTAACATTGCAGATGCAATTTGCTTCGTTTTGGGAAGGAGAAGCATAAAGTCAATGAGGGCTGCAAGAGCAAGAAACTTAATATTTATGGGAAGCAAGTATATCAAGCCATCAAGAGAAGCTTTTGTTGAGATTATTTTTGATAATACAGATAGGGGATTTAACATAGACAAAGATGAGGTTCATATTAGAAGAACGGTAAGGGTTAATGGGCAAAGCATATACAAATTAAATGGTGAAATAAAGACAAGCGCAGAGATCCTTGAAACACTTGCACAGGCAGGAATAGACCCTTACGGCTTCAATCTGATATTGCAAGGGCAAATACAGAGCATTGTAAGAATGCACTCAGAAGACAGGAGAAAAATCATTGAGGAAGTATCAGGAATAGCCGTTTATGAATCTAGAAAGAAAAAAGCACTGCATGAGCTGGAAAAGACGGATGAAAAACTCAAAGAAATAGGTGCCATTTTAAGGGAAAGGGGAATTTTTTTAAGGAATCTTGAAAAAGAAAAGGAACAGGCAGAAAAATACAATGAGCTCCAAAGCACAGTGAAAAGAGCAAAGGCAACAATACTGCACAAGAGGAGCGAGGAAAAAAAGAGAGAAATTCATTCTATTTTAAAGTCCATTCAGGATAAAAACGAACAAAAGGAGAAAATAATAAATAGGAGAAAAAAAGTAGAAAAGGATAATCAGGTTCTTGACGAAAAAATAAATGGCATAAATAAAGAAATACAAAGAGCAACAGGAGTTGAACAGGGGGAATTGCAGGAGCAGATAGTAAATTTGAAATCGGAAATAGAGGGATTGAAGGTAAGAAAAGAGAATTATGAGAATAAAAAAACAGAAATAGAGAGGAGAATAGAACAGGTCAGTAATTCTATTCCCGAATTAGAGCAGGAAATCGAGGAATTAAAGAAAGAATCGCCTATAACAGCAAAGAAAGCAGCAGAATTGAAGGAAAAGAAGAATGAATTAACAATAATAGAAGAGGAAAGAAAAAAACTAATAGCTATAGAGTCAGAACTTAATTCTATCAAAGAAAGAAAAAATGAAAAGGAAAGACAGATTGCAAAAACAAATGCAGAATCGGAATCATTATTAAGGCAAATAGAAGAAGAGCTTTCTAAATTGAACCATAAAACAGAAGATGAATGCATTAGAGCAATACAAAGCCAAAAGGAAAAGCTTATTGAAAAGAATAAAGAAATCACAGGTATTGAAAAGGCACAAATTGAAAATGAAAAAATAGTGTCTGTTTCTGATTTTGAAATAAAAAGGCTTGGAGATATCAAGAATAAGCTTGACAACATAGATGTCTGCCCATTATGCCAGACAAAAATAACGGGGGATCATGTAAAACATGTTTTCAATGAAGCAGATGAAGGAATTGAGATAGCTAGAAAGAAAAAAGAAAAGGCAAATGAAGAAATTACGCGAACAATGGAGATTAAGCATAAGCTTGCTAATGAGATAAAATCAAATGAAGAGAGCATAACAAGGCTTGAATTTGAGCTGAACAAGCATAAGAATGCAAAGGAAAAACAGGAAAGATTAAAGAAAATAGTGGAAGAAGAGAAAGTATTGAAAAATGAATTGAAGAGGTTTGAAGAAAAAAGAATTAATCTTGAAAAAGCAGGAGAGGGAATAGATAGAATAGAAGAGCAATATCATAAAAAGATGCTTGAAATAGAGGAAATATCATCCAGAAATGATGAGAATATAGACAATCTTCTTTTATACAAGCAAAGAGACCTTGAAAGTTTTAACACAATTATAAAGCAAAGCAAGAAAGGACTGAAAGAAGTTGAGGAAGATATTGAAGAGATAACATCTGCTTTAGACAAAAAGATAGATGTGCTTGATGAAAAGGAAAAGCAGGAAGAAGAATTAACAAAAAGGTTCAATAAGATGTTTCAAGAGAGAGATAAGATGCAGAAAGAAATACATAATAATAACATTAAAATGGCTGAGCTGCAAAATGAAATTCGAGCTGTTGAAGAGCAAGCAAATTATTTAAAGATTGGAAAAGCAAAAGCAGATGCTGAATTGGATGCCACAAACATGGAGTTAAGCGAGTTTGCTGGAGTTGAATTGCTTCAGGGAAGCATACAACATTTAGAGGAAAGATTGAGGAAGGCACAGGAATCGCTTTTAGTCATAGGAAATATAAACATGAGAGCATTGCAAGTATATCAAGAGGTTAAGAAAGAGTATGATATTGTTCAAGATAAAGCAGGTACAATTGAAAAAGAAAAGATTGAGATTTTGAAAATTATAGAAGAAGTAGATAAGAAAAAGACAAGAGAATTTATGAAGACATTCAAAGGAATAAATGCTCTTTTCTCTGAAAATTTTGCAAAACTATCTGCAAAGGGGCATGCTTATCTTGAAATTGAGAATCAGGAAGATATATTCGCTGGAGGAATCAATATAATCGTAAAGCTTGCAAAGGGAAAGTACTTCGATGTGACTTCTCTTTCTGGCGGAGAGCAAACACTTGTCGCCCTGTCCTTGCTGTTTGCCATACAGGAGTTCAAACCGTATCACTTCTATATATTCGATGAAATTGATGCCGCCCTTGATAAAAGAAACTCGGAAAGGCTTGCTGCTTTATTAAACCAGTACATGAAATCAGGGCAGTATATTGTTATAACTCACAATGATGCCATTATTCTAAACAACAACCTATTATACGGCGCAAGCATGCAAGAAGGAGTTTCAAAGGTTCTTTCATGGAAGGTTAGCAGGGACAATCCTGAGCAGGCAGCAACTGAAATCAATAAGACTTAGCAATAGCCTTTAGAAAAGCCTAGGGAAAGCAAGGTGCTAAAGCAAAAGAATTAAACATAATGAAAGGCAATGGTAATAAATTCAAATATTATATATAGCTTATATTGGTTTTATCATATATCTGCTGGTTATTAGTGTGCATTCTAATTAACAAATCTAAAAGTTTAAAAAACACTCTTCGCAAGTATATTTTGTCTGCCCAAATCGTATAACGGCTAGTACATGATAATAAAGGTACGAATATACTAACTCCTAAATCAGCTTCTCAAAATCTTCTCTAGACAATTTGACTTGCTTTAATATCTCCAACAAAAGCCCAGGTCCAAGATCTTCATTTCCATGAACAGGTACTACCGTTCTTCTTCCATCAAGATGTTTAAACCTTACATGACTTCCCTTTCCATATACTTTCTCAAATCCAAGTTTTTCTAATATTTTACACATCTCTTTTCCAGAAACCTTAGAAAGCTTTGTCATTTTTTAACTGGTAGCTACTTCGACTCTTTGAATGCCTACAAACTTCATGGGCTTTATAATCTCTTTTCCGTCTGCTTCTAAACAAACCTCTATTGCTTCTTTTATCCTTTCAAGCACTTGCTGGATTGTTTTGCCCTGTGTGTGGCACCCCTGAATTTCAGGAACACTGGCCACAAACCATCCTTCTTCATCCTTTTCAATTATTACATTATATTCCATGTTTTCTCAAATCAATTTCAATTTAAATACCTTTCTAAATACAAGTTTTTTTTGAGTTTTGATAAAATACTTAAAGTATCAATCTTATTTTTTGTCCGAAGAAAATCTTAAAATAAACATTTAAAAACCACAAAACTTAAATCATTTTATCATTAAATGCCCAAATCGTATAACGGCTAGTACACAACCCTGTCGCGGTTGAGACCCGGGTTCAATTCCCGGTTTGGGCGTGTATCATTCTGGAGTAATAACAAATTAGAAAGATTTATAAAGGGCAAGACGCCCCTAAAAATATAAGAAAATTATAACTTTATTATGATGGCAAAAAAAGAATATACTATCAGAAAAAAAATCGCAAGTCAAGGAGAAAACTCAATTATAGTCATACCTAAGCTATTAAGAGACGAGTTAAAACCCCACACTATTGTCGAAATAAATATCCAAATTTTAGAGGAGACAATTTCAAAATGAAAAACGAAACTGTTCATAGAATCTTGTATGCTCCCCCAAGAGGAATAGGTGATATGATATTTTCATTACCTCTGCTTCATTCTTTAAGAGGAGCATATCCTCAAGCGAGTATTCATGTTCCAATGCCAAGAGATAAAGAGGGGATTTTAAGATTAATTGGATTTCTAAAAAACACTCCAAGATATTTACCAAAACCTTCTGAAGACTCCTTAGCAAACGATAGATGGCAGGCATCAGTAAGAGGAGATACAAAAGAAAAATATAGATTAGAAAAATTAATTTATGAGAAATATTTAGAAGGTCAAGAATTCGATTTAGCATTAATTCCTAAAGATTTTACTATAGATAGTATAACCTGTCCAGAGCAAGTTTGCGAGAGAGATTTAAGAGATGCAGGATTCCCTACAGATGGAAAACACATGGTTGATAGATTTTTAGGATTTGTAGATTATTTGAAGATTCCAAGAGTGATGAGTTTTGATTTAGCAGTTGACAAACAAAAAGATGCGACTCTAAATTCTGGTTGGAGATTGCAGAGCGATAGACCCTATGTTGTTTTGAATCTTGGGGCAAGTTTAGGTAGAAAAGTTTGGAACGATAAAGGTTATAGTGAAACAGCATCTTGGTGTCTTGATAATGGATTAACTGTAGTTTTAGTCGGAGATAAAGACTCTTTTGATATGGCATCAAGAATAGAAAGAGAAGAGGGGAGAGTATTTAATACAGTTTTAAGACAAGGTTATGCTTTTGATTTAGAAAACTTTGCTCGTCTTGCTTTTAAAGCAGGAGCAGTTGTAAGTCCTGATACGGGGGTTTTACATATAGCTGATGCTGTTGGTGCAAAAGTAATCGGATTATATAGTGCAACTTCTCCAGCAAAATATGCCCCCTATAATAATCGACTAAATGTTATTTCAAGATATGGCAGTGACCAGAATGTCCAGAATATACCTTCAAGGGAAGTAATTAAAAAGATTGAGGAGGTTGTCCAAAAATGAAATTAGAAGAAATAACTGCGAGACATGAACATCCTATCATTGGGATAATTGGAGCTACATCTCCTTTGCCTGATTATGACGGCGATGATGCTTATAGACTGGGTTATGAACTTAGACAAGTTGTAGACAATAAGGGAAGTTTATTCACGGGGGGGGTTTCGGGTGTCGGTATTGATGTATACAGAGGAATAGTGGATTATTGTTTGGGGAAAGATGTAGATGATAAATTCTTTGTTCTATTTCCTAATATGGACCTTGAACCTCCACAAGAATATTTTAAACTTGCTGGAAAAACAAAAAATAGAGTTTTAAGAGTAGAAAAAGTAGGTCAGGATATGGAAGAAAGAAGGTCTTATGTTGGAGCAGTGGCTGATTTATTAGTCTTAGTTAATGGTTCAGTTGGAACAATTGACGAAGCATTAAAAGGCTTATTTTTAGGAAAACAAGTTATTTGTTTACAAAATTCTGGAGGAGCTTCAGATGTTCTCTCAAGATTTAAAAAAGGAGAGATTGAGATTCCGTTAAATGTAGATAGAGAATTGATAAAACCTTTTGATTCAATAAGTGAAATAGTAAATTATTTATCAAACAATGCATTATATAATGAAGGAGCTGAAAGTAAAAAATGACAAATTTAGAAGAGATTTTCAGAGATAAATATGCAGACCTTTTAGGTAGTGGTAAAAAGAAAAAGCCAAAAAAGGATTTGCTTGCTGAAGATGATAGATTAAGGCAGAAGTATAGGGATTTAGGTATTGATTTAGGTGAACCAAAAGAACTAAGAGAAGAAGATGATGATTTAAGAATTAGATTGCCCAAGAAAAAAGGAAAATATGGAGAATTAGAAGATTTGGGGAGTTCTGTAGGTCTATTGTCAAAATACTTGATTAAAAAACTCATTAAAGATAATATTTATGAAAATAAAAATATAATTTTAAAGAATAATAAATACTTCGATTTAAAAAAGGAATTTAAGGAAGAGATTATTAAAAATTACAATATTTTAAACATTATAAGTAATAATTTTAGTAAGATTCAATCTACACCATTAGGACTTAATTTAACTTTAGGAGATTCTGCCTCAATTAATGCAGATAACATCGGAGAATTTGCATTACCAATAGTTGAATATATACATCAGACTCAACCCGACTTTGTAGTAGCAAGTGATAGGGGAGCAAGATTATTAGGTCTTGCAGTATTCAGATTGCATAAAAGGTTATACGGAAGATTTCCAACTGCTGATGGGACAATTAGGTTTAGAAGATTTAGTAAGAGCAATACTCAAGAAGCTACTGAAAAGCATATACAACCATTAGTAGATGAGATATTAGCATGCAAAAAGAAACCAACTGTTTTAGTATTAGATGACTGGGTTTGTTCTGGAGGCACAAAAAGATTAGCTCAAAATGTGTTAGATAAATTAGGTAAGGGAAAGATTAAAATAAAGTTTGGAGTTTTAGTTGGTGCTGGAGCTGATGTTTCAGGTCATAGTGGGCAAACATCTGGTTTTGCTGGTGTTACTGACTGGAGAGATTACTCAGATATAATCGGAGTTAGATATGGTAAAGATAATTGGGGTTCTACAGGAATAAAAGCGCAACCAGTGAGAAGCGAACAAGCAAGAGATTATAGAAAAAGAATGTATGAGGGTATTGATAAATTAGTTGATAGAATTGCTGAAGAAGGAAAAGAAGCAGTTATGGCTAAACATTAACCAAAATAATTCTGAATAACAATTCAATTTCGATAATTCTATAAAGTTGGCTTTTAGTTAAACAGATATTTATAGTAACATTTAATCAAATGGTCATTGTTTATTCTTAATTTTTACACATATTACCCCAAATTTCAATTAGTCCGGTTTGGGCGTAATACTATTTTGCGATTAGAGAAAGTTTTATATACATTGCATTATTGGCTTAATAAAGAGGTGCAAATAATGGCAAAGAAAGGTTTACTTGAAGTAGTGCTTTGGATTGTTGGTGTGATTGTTTCCTTGGCTGTAGGATTCGGAATGATTTCTGGAACTTTAACTGTTCCATTTGTTCAGTCAGTTGTTCCTGTAGCTGGATGGATTGTAGTGATAGGAACAGTCATCGGAGTAATTGCCGCTATAATAAAAGCTATAAAATAAATAGATTATTTATTTCTTTTTTTATTTTTTATATTTGGTAATTTCTTCCTGTTCAATTCCCAGTAAAGTCCACTTCTGGCGTAATTGAGTTTTAGAAAGATAATTATACCTGATTTTCCTTATGTTTTTATGTCCAAGGAGAGTATACTGAAAAGGGAAAATAGAATGGCAAGAAGAAAAAAAGCCATAGCAAATGATGAATGTCCTAATTGTGGCGTTAAATTAAGAGACAAATGGCGTGGCGGAGGGATGTATTGCCCGAAGTGCAACTGGGAAAAATAAATTAAATTCATTGTGTGGGCTTATAAAAAAACTTAAACATAAAAGAGAGGAAGTGGTTATTTATTTAGTTCTTTCTTTAGATATTGCCTATGCAGAAACATCATTAACCCCTGATTTGGCAGCCAATGGGGGCATACATTATTGGGCATGACATTTAAATAATTTTGAGCTGATTTTGGATTGCCGCAATGCCACATTCTTTCCCTTACAAATACACAATATTCGCAACAAATTGGAAATTTAAGCGGCCGATAACTTCTATTAAGTTCTTTTCGCCATATTCTCTCCGATTCTTTCTTTATGCCCCTATATTCTGTAGATTCGACAACAGCTTCAGGGAATTCTACGATGCCTCTTAGCCTTATCTTGTCAGCTAATTGAACTCGTATGTCCATTTGATTAGTAAAAAGATACCTTTTAAATAGATTTATGCAAAATAAACATTATTTCCTTTTCCTGAGTAGATTTATAAATTGCATATTATTCAATGGTTTATGAAAAAGACAGGTATGTTGATTGTTATAATCTTGCTTGGTGTTTTGTGCTTTAATCTTGCTGGTTTTGTTAGTGCATTAGACATTCCACAATATAAAGATAAATATGTGAATGATTTTGCAAATGTTCTTAATCCATCCAATAGCGCAATGCTTAAGGGATTGTTTTATGAAGTAGATACAAACACAACCGCAGAAGCTGTGTTTGTGAGCTTTGATACAATTGAAACTGAGGCGATAAGTGATTATGCAGTAAGGATACTGCAGACATGGGGTGTTGGAAAGAGCGATAAAGATAACGGTATTGTTATATTATATGTTAAAGATATAAATAAAATATTCGCCGCGACTGGATACGGTGTAGAGGGAATACTGCCAGATTCAAAAATAGGAAGATTGTTTGATGAAAACTATGTCCTACGAAGAGATGCAGGAGATGTGCAACAAGGAATAATTGACTTTTCTGTTGCTTTATCAGATGTTTTATTTGAAAACAGGGAAGAAATATTATCTGAAAAGGCTTCTCCAAAAGACGTTTCACAAATAGATATAACATCTATTATTTTTATAATAGTCATAGTCATATTTATTATGAAGATAATTGCCCGTGCCGCATACTCTAAAAAGCCAAGGTCTTCCTGGCCCTGGTTTATACCTCTCTTTCTTCCTTCAGGAAGATCAAGTGGTGGATTCGGAGGCGGCGGTTTTGGCGGAGGAGCTGGCGGTGGCGGAGGAGCTGGGAGATAAGTTTATAAATTAAAAAAAGATGTATTGAAATGGCTAAAGGTATTTCTAAGAAAGCATGGACATGGATTGTTGTAGCAGTTATTGTTCTTGTATTAATCTTTTGGGTGGCTGGAAGTTATAATAGATTTATAAGCATGGATCAGGCCATTAATGGAAGGTGGAGTGAAGTTGAAAATCAATATCAAAGGCAGGCAGATTTGATTCCAAATCTTGTTTCTGTTGTTTCAAGTTCTGTTAGTGTGGAGACAAAATTCGTCAAAGATGTTATTGCAGCAAGAACAAGCTGGCAAAACGCACATAGTGTGCAGGCGAAAGACACTGCCGGAGTTCAAATGGCCAATGGATTAGTTGCTTTTGTGAATGCGGTGGCAGAGAATTATCCGGTCCTGCAGGCAAATGCACAGTATGTTGCTCTTACTGATGAGCTTTCAGGAACTCAGAATAGAATCACGACTGCAAGAGGAAGATATATAGAAGCAATCCAGCAGTATAATATTGCAGTAAGAAGGTTTCCTTCTAACATCCTAGCAGGAATATTCGGCTTTACTGCCAAAGATTATTATCAAGCAGATGTTGCTTCGATGACAACACCTGGCCTGGGTACTGGCCAGTTACCTCAATAATTCTCAGTGATTGTTTTTGGTGATTTGGAAAGATATATAATAAGTTCTTTTTGTTTAATTTAATGGAAAAAGAAGTCACAGTGAAAGAAGCGCTTGATAGTGCATTAAAGAAACATTCAAATGGAGAACTACAAGAGGCAGAGATTATTTACAGAGCAATTTTGGATAAATATCCTGATAATCCTGATGCACTGCACTTGCTTGGGTTAATTGCACATCAGACCGGAAATCATGAGGAAGCGGCCAGATTGGTTGAAAAGGCCATTGAAATCATGCCGAAAATGGCAATTTATTACGGAAATCTCGGAATGGTCTATGATTCTCTTGGAAATGAGGAAGAATCAACAAAAAATTTTGAAAAAGCCCTTGAATTGAACCCAAAATATAATAATGCCTATTTGGCACATTATAATCTTGGAGTTTATTATAAAGACAAAGGAGAACTTGAAAAAACATTGATGCATTATGATAAATCTATTGAGTTAAACTCAGGTTTCGCCGATGCTCACTTCAATAGGGGACTTATTTTGCTTCTTCTAGGAAGGTTTGAAGAAGGATGGAAAGAATATGAATATAGATTCAAAAAAAGAAGTCCAACAGATTCTAGAGTTTTTAATAAACCTAAATGGGATGGTTCCAATTTAAATGGAAAAAGAATCTTTGTTCTTTCAGAGCAGGGTTTTGGAGATAGTATTCAATTTATCAGATACATTCCATTAATTAAAGAGCTCAATGGGTATGTTATCTTGGAATGCAGAAAAGAACTTAAAAGATTATTCAATAACCTTCCAGGGGTTGATGAGATAATTGAAAAACAAAATGGTGTTCCAAATATTGAGTTCGACTGCTATATTCATCTTATGAGTCTTCCTGAGATTTTCAAAACCAATTTAGAAAATATTCCTAAAAAAATTCCTTATTTAAAGGCAGGTAAAGAGATTGCTGAAAAATTTAAGGAAAAGATAAAAAATGAGACAAATGAAAAGAAGTTCAAGATAGGAATTGCCTGGGCGGGAAATCCCAAGCAGGATAATGATAAAAATAGGTCTGCAAATATTGATAAATTTAAAATTTTAGAGACAATCCCAGATGTACAGATATATTCATTGCAGAAGGGAGACTATTCCGAAGAATTAAAAAAAACAGAAATAATTGATATGAATAATGAAATGGATGACTTTGCTGATACTTCTGGGATAATTGAAAATATGGACTTGATTATATCTGTTGATACTTCTATTTCCCATCTTGCTGGAGCAATGGGAAAACCGGTATGGACTTTGCTGGCTTTTATTCCGGATTGGAGGTATCTTCTTGAAAGAAACGACAGCCCCTGGTATAAAAGTATGAGATTATTCAGGCAAAAGAAAAAGGGAGACTGGGATTCTTTATTAAATGAAGTCATTGAAGAAATAAAAATACACTAAATTAACTATTCTTTCTTGGCCTTCGGAGAAAAGTTTATACTCTCACTTGATATAGAACCCATGCCATCTTCGCCAATATTTGTCCACTCGTCAGGATAAATCAATATATTAGTCCCGGCCGCGATTTCATTCAGCAAACAAATAATTGGTTTTCTTGAATTCTCTGTTCTTTCCATAACTCTTAATCTATATGTCTTATTTTGATTTGTAAGAACGAGCGCATAGCATGGATGCTGGTACCCTAATGAAGAGCCAAGCTCTTCAACTACTGCTGCTTCAATTGGCTCGCGACTATTTACTTGACTGTATTCAACTTTTCTGTTGCATGCACTTGAGCAAGTTAACAGACCTGCCAGTCCGATAGCCGCCACCGCTCTCCTTATTTCCATGCTATAGCATGAATATGTCTCTTATTTAAGCTTTCTTTATGTTTTTCACTACTTAGTTATACTAAAAAAGGATTGTTAAAATCTTATAGGGTTCTGGATCTTTCTTCTAGTGGGATAAACGGTCTTAAGATTGATTCTAATTTATTTATGAACTGAATATCTGGTTGCAAGCCAATTTGATGAGAGTATCCTAAAAGATTTGTTGTGATGTGCAAAACCTTTGTCGTTGCTGATGAAAGCAACTGGATTTTTGGAAGCTGCCTGTTTGCCCTTGATGGGTCTGCCTTCATTATTATCTCTCTTTCTTTTTGATTTGGCTGAACAAGGTGATCAAGCATATAATGTTTCCATAAGAACGGAACAGTTATAGTAACGTCCAAGTCTTGCAATCGGACACTATATTCGCTGCCACCTTCTCTTACACAACCGGTGTTTTCTCTGAAAGCACAATAATTAATTGCCATGCTTATTCTTTTAACATGAGATATTTAAACTTTTCACTTCTTGAACATTACTATAATAAAGATATTAATGATTACATATAAAAATAAATACCTTTTAATTTGGCTTATTTTATGAATATGATTGAAAAAATAAATAACAAGACCATTGCATTGGGATTTTGCGCTTTTGGGAGAGCTTTAGATTTATCAACAACATGGGTTGGATTGGAAAGATCTATTGCAGAAGAAATTAAACCTGGAGCATTGCATATAATGCAGATAATGGGGGATCACAAGGGGCTGATTTGCTATGAGGCCCTGATTACCACTCCTTTGATTTTTCTTGGTTGTAAATATCTCAATAATAAATTGAGGTCTGATAAAAGCAAGGCAACTACTGCAGAAAACCTATTTCTTTATGGCATTGGAGCTATTTCTTTGATTGTTACAAATCATAATTTGCAGTATTTACTAAGATAATTTTATTTAATTTTATGTCTTATGTATTGAACTATTGCTGGTGTGAATGACAATATTATAATTGCAATTATTACTAGACTTAAGTTTTCTTTTATGAAAGAAATGTTACCAAAGAAGAAACCTGCGAAAAGGAATAGAGCTACCCAAGCTATGCCTCCAAGAACATTATAAATTAAAAATCTTAGATAGTCCATCTTTCCAACCCCTGCTATAAATGGAGCCACAGTCCTTACAACGGGAAGAAATCTTGCAATAACTATTGTTTTGCTCCCATATTTTCTGAAGAATTCTTTTGTTCTGTTTAAGTTTTCTATTTTTATCCACCCTTTTTCATAAAAAAATCTTTCTCCAAAATAACTTCCAAGAAAATAATTAAATGAATCTCCCAAAATAGCGGCAAGGGAAAGCAGGAAAAAGATTAAAACGACATTTAGAGAGCCTAAAGCAGCAAAGGTTCCTACAACGAACAATAAAGAATCTCCGGGAAGAAAAGGAGTTACCAAAAGACCTGTTTCCAGGAAAATAATCAAGAATAAAATTGCATATGTAAGAATTCCAAATTTCTGAATTATAATGTTTATGTATTTGTCTATATGGACTATGAAGTCTATGATGAGGTTCATATAAACTGGAAATAAAAGCAATATATAAATTAACTGATTTTGATATTTTTAATTTCTCAATGCTTTGTTGAGCCAATTGGTTATGACTTAAAATTACTAGGGATTAGGAAGATACAATGTTAACCTTATTCTTAATAAAATGCTGTGATAATTTGCGATGGTAATTTGGTTACGGATGATTGAATCTCAAATTCTAAAATATATGTTCTTTTCAATATATGTTTAAATACCTTGAATATTGTGCATCTGATAAGATGGGTGATATAATAAAAGAGGATTTGGATAGACATTTTGCATACCTTAAAGAATGCTATCAATATGCAAAAGAGTATTCTCATGATAAAAGCACTTGGAATTCTGCTAAGCTTATAAGAAATGACGGCATACCTATTGCAATTGAAGCAAATAGAGTTATGGAGGGGATTGAACCAACAGAAGAAATACTGACAAAAAGACCGGATAAATATTTTTACACGGGTCATGCGGAAGAAAGAGTTCTCTGGAAAGCACTTGATATGGGATTTACTGATTTTAAAAATTCAACCATGTTCTGTCCCTGGTATGCCTGCCACACATGCGCAAGAACCATATTAGGATTTGGAGTCGGGAGAATAATAGGACATCAATCTCCTATGGACTGGGACGGGGAGATAGCAAGAAAAGGCGATGGAAGAATGGAATGGCTGCCAAGCATTGAAGCAGCATGGAATATGTTCAGGAAAAGGGGAGTTGATTTCAGATATCTTATTGGAAAAATAGGCGGGGTTGAGAATCTTCATGCAGGAAGAATCTTCTACCCTTAATTTTATAAACTTCAAAGTAATCGGTAATTTATAGAAAGAAAGTATTTTGAGGTGCCAAAGAGAATAGATAAATATCTCCGCCCGCTTGTTATAACATTTGTTTCAGCATTATATTTGTCTGTTGTTGTTCCTTCCATAAGAGAATTTGTAGGATATACTAAAGCCTCCAAAGAGCGACATCCATCTGTAAATAATAATTACTCCGACAGAATACAACCTGCAAATACTTTGGGTGGAAAGAAATTGCAGGATAAATTAAACTAGAATATCTGTGACATCCTCCTAGCCCTAAAGGGCTAGGCGTCCAGTTGGTCTTATTGCGTCGCGTGGTGCAACGATTGATTTTCTATATATGCAAATACTTGTTCAAATTCTGCTCCGACTGAACAGCAAAAATATCCTGCATTCCAAAAATGTCCGTTGGGATATCGCTTTCTCAAGTCAGGACAAATCCTAAATAAAAGGTATGCAGACAAACCTTTT
>Ga0209542_10001944_pt1 | contig 47496 bp, 51 predicted proteins | sample RifCSPhighO2_01_FD_184028 | JGI IMG/M metagenome (GOLD analysis project Ga0209542, IMG submission 184028) | Soil microbial communities from Rifle, Colorado - Rifle CSP2_plank highO2_0.1 (SPAdes) (version 2) | ecosystem: Environmental > Terrestrial > Deep subsurface > Rock core/Sediment ...
TTTAATTTTATGATGTCTGGGAAAGGTATTGGGTGGCAGTGCCTCAGTGAATTTTTTGATATATAAGGTTAAACCACTTTCTAAAAGAGTCTGCGATATCCTTATTGTCAATCATAAAACCTGTTGGATACTTCTCCTTCCATAGAACTATTGCAACTTTATTTCCAAATATGTTAACTACACCATTAGAATCAAAACCTAGGGGGAGTACTTTCCCTTGGATGCCAGATTTGTTTAGCATTCTTTTTTTATATTCTTCCTTATCCCATAAACAAATCCAATTCATGCCTTTCTTTATTCTCTCTCTTTCAAAATTTGGAAGAAAGTACTGTAACTCAGAATAAATTAAAGCTTTTGCTCCTAGAACCATTATATCCTTTCCTTCTTTAAGCATTTCTGAGAGAATTGTTTTAAGCCCTTCTTTCCCCTTGTATACTGATGCAGAGATTTCTTCTCTTTTTACCCCTTCAATCTTTTTAAGATCAGGTAAAATTTGTTTGACAGCTTCTCTTTTCTCATCAATATAATCTAATAATTTCTCTGGCTCAACAGCTTGAAAGTATTTTTTATAATTCTTGACAACAAAACCAACTAGTCCCTTTCTTTGAAGCGACTCTAAGCCATCATAAACTCTTGAGCGATGCAATTCCGACTCTTTTACTAAATTCTGTGCACTTGTAATGCCTAGTTTTAAAAGCGAAATGTAAATAATTGATTCATTTCGTGTCAAACCCATTTTCTCTAGGTCTTTTGTGTCCATATATGGTAAAATTGTGTTGTTCTATTTAAATCTTTCTAAGCTGTACTCCTCTAAAGGAGGACTACTATTTTTAAAGACTATGCTTTTCTCTTGCATTTGGGGGTTCATAATGAATAACAAACAAAAAATAGCTATAGGAATTTTAGTTGGACTAATAATTACCGCCGGAGTATCGATACTATTCATAGGTATGAATAGTCCAACTGGTGCAGCCATACATGCCGTGAAATATATAGATTTAGCTATTAATCCAGTTCCAAATTCAGCGCTGATATTCATCGCAGAGGAGAAAGGATATTTTACAGAGCAAGGCTTGAAGATTAATTATCATAACTTTCCAACAGGTAAATTGGCTTTGGATGCACTAATAGGTGGCGGAGCGGATATTGCAACTACCGCAGATTTCCCCATTGCACTTGCTGGACTCGCCGGGCAAGACATCTCGGTTCTGGCAACTATTGATTATTCCAATAGTAATATCCAGGTTGTTGCGAGAAAAGATTCCGGAATAATTACACCAGCAGATTTGAAAGGCAAGAAAATAGCCACAATTAATGGCGGTGGTCCGTTGTTCTTTACCTACAAATTTCTTGAAAGAAATAAAATAGATATTTCTGACGTAAAATTGGTTTATCTAAATCCAGGCGACATGGTTGCTGCCCTAATTAAAGGAGATATTGACGCTTTTATTGTATTTGAACCATCACCAGCAGTAGCAAAAAAGGAGATTGGTAATGATAAAGTTACCATTTTTGCTCCTACAGATCTTTTTGGGGAAACATGGAATATAGTCGTTATGAATAATTTTGATAACCAAAATGAAGAGACTATAAAGAAGTTCATTATAGCTCTGTTAAAGGCAGAGATGTTTTTAAAAGAAAATAAGGAAGAATCTTTGGATATTGTTTCAAAATATTCTGGGACGGATAAGAGTTTGCTAGTTGATATCATGCAGAAACAAAATTATGGTGTAGTATTAAACAATTTAATTGTAGAATTTCCAAAACGAGAAGCAGAATGGGCTATAGACATTGGGATAAGTTCACAAAAGAAAGTTCCTAATTATTATGAGTTAATTAACTCACAATATCTCAGAGAATTAAAACCCAGTGCAGTTACAATATGAAAATGCGAAATGAAAAACAACAAATCATTATATTTAATCTTACTTGTTTTGTTTGTCCTCATAGGTTGGCAATTTGCAGTTAGTTTATTTAATCTAAATAAAACCCTATATCCCACACCTATTAGTGTTTTTAAATCTTTTTTTGAGTTAGAAAACCTATTTCTTGACTTGCAAATGAGTCTATTAAGATTATTATCAGGAAGTTTTGTAGGCATTATTTCTGGGATTTTGTTTGGGATAATTACGGGTCATTTTTCTCAGATTAATGAGACATTTGGTAAATTCACTAATTTTTTTAGGTTTGTGCCTCCACTCGCTTTAGTTCCACTTTTTTTATTATGGTTTGGGATTGGGGAAAGCTCCAAAATAGGCTTATTAGCTTGGACATGCTTTTTTCCAGTATGGATAAGCACATATAATGGAGTGAAGAACCTTGAAAATAAATATTATTTTGTTGCAAAAAGCCTAGATATCAAGGGATTTTATTTTATAAGAGAAGTATTATTCAAGGGGTCTCTGAACTATATCCTAAATGGAGCAAGAATTGGCATTGGTATAGCTTTTTCTGTTTTAGTTGCAGCCGAAATGATTGGAGCATATGCGGGATTAGGATATAGGATTTTCTTCTTACAGTCTGTCTATAGAGTCGATATAATGATAGCGTACATTATCATTTTAGGTATTTTAGGGTTAATTATTGATAGGTCTTTCGTATTAATATCAAAAAAACTTACGCCGTGGAAAAATGACGAATAAACTCATAATAAAAGATTTATGTATGCGCTTTGGAAAGCTTAGGGTGCTGAGCGATATTTCTTTTGAGGTAAAAGAGAATGAATTTGTTTCAATCATTGGTCCAAGTGGATGTGGTAAAACAACTTTATTATACCTAATTCAAGGATTAGTCAAACAAACAAGCGGAGAGGTAATATCTGTGGGCAAAAAAGGATTCGTGTTTCAGACCCATAACCTATTTCCTTGGAAGACAATTAAAGAAAATATTTTAGTCGGTCCTAATAAACAATCAAATGCTGATTTTATCCTAAAAAATGTCGGTTTGGAGGAATTTAGTGATTTTTATCCTGAGCAAGTATCTGAAGGAATGAAACAACGTGCAGGGATTGCAAGGTGCTTAGCTTACAACTCAGATATTCTTCTAATGGATGAACCATTTTGCGCACTAGACTACCTAACTAAGATAAAAGTGCAAGAATTTTTGTTGAAATTATGGAAAGAAAGAAAACTGACAATACTTTTTGTAACTCATGATATTGAAGAAGCAATAAAATTATCAGATAAAATAGTCGTATTAAGTAAATCGCCTGCAAAAGTTATGAAACTAATAGAAGTTGATAGAAATAAGAGCGATACAATAAGAGAAGAAGTGCTTAATTTGATTGGGAAAGTTCAAACTTAATCTAAAAGATATAGAGAGCAAATCATTATCGTACCTGTGCATTTTTATAAACGGCATCAAGGTTGAAGTTGTTGTGAACAAGGGCACCGTAAAAAAGCTTTAAATACGCTTAAATGATTTTAGTTCTGTGAACATCGTCCACTTTACTGATTTTGAGAAAAACAAAATAGAGCTTGTTGGCGGAAAGGGCTATCATCTGATAAACCTTCATTCAAAACAGTTTAATGTTCCAAGGGGGTTTGTTGTTTCCACAAAGGCGTATTTTAATTTTCTTGAGCACAATGACATTAAGGACAAAGTCTATAACCTAATTTCCAGAATAGATGTTGAGAATCACAAGGAGGTTGAGAATGCTTCAAAAAAAATCAGAAATTTGATAGTTAAAGGAGAAAGCAAAATGCTGCAAAAGGAGATTCAGAACGCCTTGAAATCCCTTGAAGGCGATAAGTTTGCAGTCCGCTCATCTTCCCAAGCGGAAGATTTGGAAACTGCCTCTTTTGCAGGGCAGCATGATACTTTTCTCAATGTTGGGGAAAATGATGTAATAAGGCATATTCAGCTCTGCTGGGCTTCGCTGTTTTCTCCAAGGGCAATTTTTTACAGGGAGCAGCAGGGCATTAAGCATTATGTCGGCATAGCAGTCGTGATTCAGGAGATGGTTGATGCTGAGTTTGCCGGCGTTATGTTCACCAAAGACCCGATAAACAAAAGGGACATTTTGATAGAAGTAGTTCCGGGATTGGGCGAAAAGCTTGTCTCCGGGAGGGTTACTCCAAATACCTATTTCCTTGGCAGAAAAGATTTTAAGATTGTGCAGAAAAATACAACCGAAAGGTTCAATGAAGCCCTGCTTGAAGACATCGCAAAGCTCGGATTAAAGATAGAATCGCATTACGGAAACCCGCAGGATATTGAGTTTGCAATCAAGAACAAAAAGATTTTTGTGCTTCAGTCAAGGCCGATTACGGCGTGAATATTTTCTCCCAATATTGTTACCTTTTTTATATGGAATAATTTTTATAGTAAGGTTTATAAATAAAGGTGTATTATTAGTAACAATTATGATAATATACAACCCGCACAATGAGAAGATAATTCAGGAGAGGATTAAACAGGCTGAAGCCCTGCTAAAGGGCATTCCGGCAAGGTACTGCTTCATTACAGGCTCATTTTTGTACAAAGAAAAGTATAGGGATATCGACATCTTTGTTGTCTCCCGAACAAAAAAAAAGCTGGAAATCAAGGACAAAAAAGCAAAAATTACCATGATTGACTTTAACGACCTTTATTCACTGTTTTACCATTCAGCATGCAAAAGCTGCATTGCCAAGAATATACTCCCAACGAGGCCATTGAAGGTTACTATATCAAACTATTGGCATGTCATCAACGAAGCCGTACCGACGCTGCTTAACCAAAAAGACAGATTCCATAAAAACGTGCGCTTTTTGATGCTCTACACAGAGTATTTTAGAACAGGCGAGGTTTTGGACACGTTTCAGCTTGCAAAAAAAATTGGCCAATTTAAGGATTATAGAAGCATTCTGGAGTATGTCAAAAGCGAAGTTCCGAAGAGTATTGCCAAGAGCGCAAAACCTTCTTATGCAAAACGGTTTTTTTACACACAAGCCGGATATTACCGGGACTTGCAGTCGTATGAAGCACAGCACTTTTTATATGAATTGACGCGTGAGGTTGCCAGGGGTACCGCTTATGGTTAATCCAGAAGAATTCCAAAAGAAGATTGAAGCAATAATTTCCCAAGAATACAAAGTGGAATTCCTTGGAAAGAACTTTAACCAAATAGTGAATCTGCTGACAGAAGCTAAAGCAGAAAGTATTTACAAATGGGTAGAAAAGGCTGTTGAGAAGAAGATTCAGCCTATCTTCATTGGTTCAAAAAAGAAATACAAAGAGTGGGAAGTCAGCGAACTTCTTACTTTTCGCTATCCATTCAATATAGGCAACACGGCATACAGAGTCCTTTTTGTGAAAGTGAAGAATTCAATATACATAGAGTTCCATTTGGGTGACCACAAATACTATGACAAGGTAAGAAAGGAACTTGACCTTAAAAAGAGTAGTTATTAATGGTTCAGAAACTGGTCCTTTATTTATTTTCCATATAGTAAATAATTAAATGCTGGTCATTTTTCGTATGTTTACTATTACCAAGTAATTACAAACCGAAACACTTAAATACCCCAAAATCCTACTAAGTAGTATGGCTAGAAAAAAGCAACCCGATATCTTGGAAAGGATTGTAAAGGAGGCACAATTCAACAGTGGGAATTGGTGGGGTTACGACGAATCTACCTTTGAATACAGATATGGGAGATTCGCTCCTCATTTGGTGGTTGTGCCGGACAAAGAGATAGGAAGGAAGTTAGTTGGTGTGCTTTCCGAAGCGGGCAATTATGATGTTGTTAAACCAATATCTTGCCACGGGCTTAAACCAAGCAAGTTGATTAATGAGGTACAGAGAATAAAGAAAGCTTCGCTTAAATCTCATGATGAGAAGATTGCAGTTGTGTTGAGCGGTTTAGACTCCTTTAGCGCTGAGAAGCTTTACGAATGTAATAATGAATGGTCAGCCGGCAATACGGAAGGGCGGCCTGCTGTATGGGCTGTGTTTCTTATCGACAAAGATTCAAAAAAATATCAAAATATTGATCATTTTAGGCCGACAGACATTGGAATCCTTACCGGAAGCGGATTAAGACCGCTGTATGATGCCGATTACTGGGCACCTTTCCTTAAAAAATATCTTGAAAAAAAAGACTTTTCAACGAAATACGGATATTATCCTCTTGGTTTTTTTAACGCTGGTATCCCGCTCCTTAATACACTTAATGTTTTTAGATATTTCGAACATTCCCTTGAAGGATTAAAGAGTGCCGATACTAAGAAGGAATATCTTGAAGTTAGAAATGAGTTTTATTCGGTCCTTAATCAAAATTTACCTTCCATCTTGGAGGGAATTGAAAAAGGATTTTTGAGAACAGAAAAGCATTTGCAGAAGAAAAGCTGGGAGGGGTCTCATCCCTTCGAGTACATTAAGCAGAGTGAGTTGCGGGAATCCCTGGGCCACCTTTGTGCAATATTGGATAAAGAACCAATGCATTACTTTGAACGTGTTAAGGGGTTATATCAAAGAGCTTCTCTTGCCTCTTTGGAGTAAAAATGAAACAAAAGCTAAGCATCACACTTGATGATGATACCGTCAGCTTAATTGAAGGCCTAATCCAGGAAGGGATGTTCAGGAACAGAAGCCATGCCGTAGAGTATTCTGTAAGAAAACTGGCCGGGGAGAGGAAAAATGGCTGACGAAGATTGCGCTGACCAGGACGAAGCACCTGCTGAGGAACAGTATGAATCCAAAGAAGGGTCTGAAGAGTACATTGAAGAGGGGGCAGTAGAAGAGGTTAAGGAAGAAAACCTTGAATCTCTGGCGGAAAGCAAAGCAGAAGGGAAAGAAAAGGGCGAAGATTCAAAGCGCGAACCGAGAACCCTTGCAGAGTGGGTTGATGAAATGTACAATGTCATAAAAGGCTTCTCGAAAGTGGGGGACAATATAGACCCTTACGAAGCTGTAAAGGAGATAGATGGCGCTGTAGTTGTCATACTTCCCGGATTGTTTGACTGGCCGATTTCATTAGAAACCTTCAGGCAGTATTCAGGGTTAAATGCAGTAAGATTTGACAGCAGGGATGCTGAGGATATTCACAAGTTTTTAACGCACATCTATGAAAGCAAAGGAATCAAGCCTGTAGTGGTTGGATTCAGCGATGGAGAGAAGAGGCTTTGCAACTATTTGAAGAAGTATGGGGATGAGAGCATCGGATTAGGCATCGGAGTTGGCTCTGACAAGAATGCAGACAAGCTTGCCTCAGCAGGAAAATTCATCTACATAAATGGGGAATGGGACTGCCTTGCTCCGCTGTGGAGCGCATATTACAACCAGACAAAAGCCCCAATTTTCACAGTGTCCGGAAGCCACGCCGGAATGATGGAGAGCGACATTGCAATAAAGCAGATTGCGAGCATAATCAAGAGCGAGTCATTCAAGCGCGGGCTTCCAATAGGCTATGTGCCAACTGAGATGTACAGGAAAGCTGCTTAGTCCAAAGGTTATTATATTCTGAAGCGTTATATAGCCTAGGGGATAAATGTGCTAAAACATGTTGAGTACCAAACACCTGAATTGACTGCTGCTTTGGCTAGGTATGGGTATGGGCTTGGAAACCTGAAGGGAAGAGAAATCCCCCCTGCTGCAAGGAGATACGGCGTTGAGGAGCTCGTAATAAGAATTCTCACTTCTAATCCTGACCCAAGGTACGTTGAAGGACTGCCTGTGATAATGGCAAAGAACACTATCGACTACGCAAAGTTGTTGGGAATAGCTGAGAACGGAAATGCCTTGAAAAGGCTCGGCTGGATGCTTTCCATGGCAAAAAGAAGTTACAAAGATTTGGACGTTCCTTATGATCTTGATTTAGAGGCGACCGTAGAAAAGTGCAAGTCTGCAAAGGGAGGTTTGGAAGAGGTATTTAATCCTAATTTTGATATTGCTCCGTACAGAGAAAGGGCAAAAAGGGTACGTGAACCGATATCCGCAGAATGGGGCATTATGACCTTGCACACGCTTGAAGCATTTGAGAGGAACCTGATTCTTTATGGGGTTCAACAGAGAAAGACTGCTTGAATTCTTGCATGACCTGGATGGCATGCTTCCGTCGCCCATAGAAGTAATTCTTATAGGCGGCTCTGCTTTGAACTATCTTGACCTGAAAGATGATACAAAGGATGTTGATTTCTTTTACAGTGGAATGGAGATTGACGATTTGTATGCGATCACTCAGGAACTCTCTAAGAAATACAATTCCAGAATAGACTTTTGGACTACAGAGGAGATGGTTCTTCTCAAGGATGGCAGGATTAATACTCAAAAACTCCCAACCGATTATATTTCGATGTGCTTTGAAGCAGAGGAGCCCTTGGAACGCATCAAGCTGAAGATTTTGAATCCTATAGACGTTGTTCTGACAAAAGTGGATCGTTTGTCCGAGAGGGATATGGACGACATTACAAAACTGGTTAATCATTACCATATTCCCAGAGAAACCCTTGAAGAAAGGTTCAAACTCTACCTTGCTGGATATGATGGAAACAAAACCAAAAGGGAGGTTAACTTCAAAGAGATGATTTCGACGATATTTGGGAATTAATGTGTTTAGAGCAGTTTATCAACTTCTTTCCTTACGCTTTCAAACACACCCTCAACCGGCTTTGAAGCGTCTATAACGATTATATTATCGCCAAGAATTTGTTTCAGCTTCAGGAAGTTTTTCCTTAATTCCCTCATGAACTCCAACTCCTCAAACTTTTCCTTTTCGCCGCGCCTTGATACCCTTTCAATTGCAATGTCAGCAGGAAGGTCAAGGATGAATGCAATATCCGGCTTCAGGAAATTCTTGTTTGCATCAACGCATTCCTTCTCTGGCAAGCCCTGAGTGTGCTGGAAGGCAATTGTTGAGTAATAATATCGGTCGCACAGAACAAGGTTATGGCCTTCATCATGGGCAAGAAAAGGAATAATGGTTTTCTCAAGATGCTCTTTCCTGTCTTTCGTGAAAAGCTCAAGGTATTTCTTTGCGTTTGACTTCGGGTCTTTATCCTGTTTCAGCATCTCGCGGATTTCTTTCCCATGCTTTCCATACGTCGGCTCCCTTGTAGTGAGTATTCGATATTTTTTTGATTTCTTGAAAAGGTAATTGTGCAATCTCTCAATCATCTCCCCTTTGCCAGCCCCATCCATTCCGTCAAGCACGATAAACAAATTCTTCACTTGAATACCTCTCCTGTTTCAAAGGACCAGAACAATAAATCGAGGTGGTCCATTGGAATGTTTATTCTATCGGCAAATCGTATGAACTTGCCCTCAATTTCAAGGTAATTCTTCCTTGATAAGCTTTTGGGTATTTCATTTATTACCTTATGCCTGACCAGGTTTTTCAGGATGTGCCTGTCAAGGATTGCAAGATTGGAATACCCGACATTCCTAAGAAAATGCGATGCCTCCTTCAAGCCAAGGCCTTTGATGTTTGCAACAAGAAAGTCTCTTGAAGCAGGGGAATTTCCATTCAGCTTTATTGAACTGTATTTTTCCTTCATTTCAATAAGGTATTTTGACTTGTTGTTGTGAAATCTTACACCATTTTTTCTTAGGATTAGTTTTGGATCAATATTAACATTCCTAAAATTAACTTTCTTAAGCTCATTTACTGCATTGTCGCATTTTCTTGCGCTTGACTGCGGAGTCAGAATGCAAAAGCAAAGCTCGTAGAATTTTTCTTTTCTTCCTGCGTTCTTAAACTCCCTTATTCTGCTCTCTATAGCCTTTTTCTTTTTTTGGTATCCCCCTATTAGTTCCCCCATATTTTTCCATAACCTTGCTGATTATAAAAAAGTTTGTGAAGCGCCAAGTTTGAGAAAATTAGGCGGAAATCTTTAGCTTACGTTTCTCGATTTCCTCATCCATCATTTTCTTGGAGATGTTCATGTCCAAGTCTATAAGCTTCTTTACAAGCTGGCTGTTAAGGTTAAGCTTGTACAATTCGGCCCTTCCAATCCGCCTGGTTTTAACGACAATACCTAATTTAACGATATTTCCCCAAAACTGGTGCAGAGTGCTCCAGCCAATATCTGCATTTTTTGCTATGTCTGTAAGGCTGTAGTCAAATTCACGGTTATCGAGAAAAAAGTCTATAACTTTCACTATTGGGGAGTCCCCGAATACCACCCTAAAGGACGATTTTTCTTCCATTGCAACGTATGATATGATTAGCTTGTTTATATATTTTTGCATATTTAAACATTCATTTAGATGAATAGAAAGTATTAATATAACTTCTGATTCCGCGTTTTTGTGGACCTAAAGAAGATTATTCTAAGGAAGTTGTACAGGCGAAGAGTTATTGGCTGCAAACATACTACCATTGAAAACTTGACTCATGGTTTGCCGAAACATCTGGCAGGATTAGCCAAAGAGGCTGTCGATGATTTAATTAAAGACGGCATTATTCTCCAAAAACCTACTTCCTATGGATTGCAGGTTAGCCTTAACCCCGATAAAATTGATGAAATCGCCAGAATAATTGAATAAGAGCAGATCGCATTAATAATTGAACATGTCAGAAATCGCGATTCATAAGATCCCCGCTTCAGCTAGGAGTAGGAAGGCGATTTCTGAGCATGCTCAAAAATCCTCGATTTTTGACATTTGTGCGCTCTGCTAGTATAGTAAAGTGAAGTTATAAAGTTCCATTATTTGTGCACTTTACTATAAGATAGAAAAGACGTCTTAGCCGTTCAGGAAAAATGCGATAACATTTATAAATAGGGTGAAAAACTCTCCAACTACGGGTCCGTGGCTTAGCCTGGCTATAGCGCTCGACTGATAATTTGGTTGATGCCATAGCTGATATCGAGAGGTCGAGAGTTCAAATCTCTCCGGACCCACTATTTTTTAAGAAAATTTTATTCAGAATTTAGTTTAATCCCTAATTCCTTGGCCAAATCCGTCCAACTCATCAGCTTCCGCTAGTTTTGCTATGAGGTCCTTATGTTCATCCTGAACGTCTGCAAAACTAAACTTTGTTGTTCCCCGAATATATTTAATCGATACTGTTGCCTGGAACATTTTGTCCATTTTTTTGTATGGGTGAATATCAGATATTTCGGCTCCAATCACCCTAAGAAATCCAGGACGGTGTCCGAATGGTGTACGTTCTTGTGGTTCATATGTGCGTACCAATAATTCCAGCACGGCCTCATTGCCAGAATAAGGCCTTTCCTCCCTCGTTAAAATTCCATCCTTGTCAGGCATTAGAACTTTTCCCTCGTTAGGCGCAAAAATAGGCTTCCATTCCGTACCAAGAAATTCGGACAAGCTATTGGATGGAGAACTGAGGTGGTACCATATCCCCATATCCCCCTGTTTTGAATACACATTCAAGTCCAGCCTATACACCCCAAGAGGCAAATTCGCATTAGCTATATGCTCTGGTGCAGGTCTTTGTATTTCTTTTGGCATAAGCAAGGGGGAATGCAATTGAGATTATAAATAATTAGGTTTTGGATTCCAAATCTTTTTAAAGCAAAGGTGTTCTCTCCACTGCATCGATAGATAAGCCGGTGAAAGCTTGCTTATGCTGGAGACAAGTTCTGATTCTTGTTTTCAGGAAGGGTTTTAATGGCACGAATGTATTCAAGAAGGAAAGGGAAGGCAGGCTCCAAGAAGCCCGCAAAGAAACAGGTACCTTCCTGGCTAAGATACAAAGGAAAGGAAGTAGAGCTTCTTGTGGTAAAGCTGGCAAAGGAAGGAAAGAATCCTTCGCAAATCGGGCTTCACCTCAGGGATGTTTATGGAATTCCTGACACAAAGATAGTTGCAGGAAAAAGCATAACTGCAATTCTCAAAGAAAAAAAGCTTCAGAAGGAAATCCCGGAAGACCTCATGGCGATGATAAAGAAGGATGTCCAGCTGAGAAAGCATCTTGAGAGGAACAGAAAGGACGAGACAGCAAAGAGGGGCCTGATAATTACAGAATCAAAAATTAAAAAACTTACAAAATATTACAAGAAAAATCAAAGGATACCTGAATCCTGGAAATTTGAGCCTGCAAAGGCTGGATTATACCTTGAGTAGGGTTTTTGTGCAAACAACAGTAAAATTTTCTTTCTCTATTTTTTCTGCGGCTTCCGATGCAGTTTTCTCAGAATCAAAGATTCCGTATATCGATGGCCCTGAGCCGGAAAGGCATGCATTTAGGGCTCCAAATTTTACAAGCTCATCCCTTATATCCTGCAGACCTTCATAAGTATCGAAAATAACAGGCTGAAGGTCATTTGCCAGTGATGCGGCAATTGTTCTTGCATCTGTCAAATCATTAGGATTGATTGTCTTAGAAGAGCATCCTTTCTTGTCCCACAGCCCGTAAGCAAGTTTGGTAGACACCTCAAACTCAGGGTAAACCAAAACAATATTCAGCCTGGGCAATTCCAAAGGAGTTACATTCTCTCCTGTGCCTTCCACAAGCGCAGCTACTCCGATTATGAAAAACGGAACATCGCTTCCAATCTCGCGGGCAATTGATATTAGCTCTTTTTTTTCCAGCTGGAGCCCGAAAAGATTGTCTATTGCAATTATCGTGGCAGCAGCGTTGCTTGATCCTCCTCCAAGGCCAGCACCGATTGGAATTCTTTTCTCAATTGAGATTTTAACGCCGTCCCTAATCCCGTACCTGTCCTTCATCAGTTTTGCCGCCTTATAGCAAAGGTTCTGCTTTGTCGGGATGTTTGCAGAACAGTTTATCTCTATAGTATCTTCAGGAAGTTTTTCAACAATTATGTCGTCGGATAAGTCTATCTGTTGCATTACCGAGCTGATTGGGTGATAGCCATTTTCAAGCCTGCTGCCTACGTGAAGCGTCAGGTTTATTTTTGCATATGACTTTAGCTTAATCATTTTTCTTTGAGACCGATACCACCGAAAAGACCTGAATGCCAAGCCCCTTGCCTGCATCTGTCAATCCCTCGCCTGTGGTTGCGGTTACTCCTATCCTTTCTCCCGGAACACCAGTAAGCGCCTCGATTGAATCCCTTATTTCATCAGCTTTCGGGTCTATTTTTGGTGTTTTGCATTCTATCATTACGCCTATATTGTTTATTTGGTAATCATTAATCTTCAGCATATCTAGGGCAACTTTAAGGTATTCTTTGCTGTCGCTAATTCCATTTCTAAACATATCGTCAGCATAATGGCCGATTGAATTTCCACCCATGGATTGCGAAATTGCGTTGAAAAGTGAATGGAGTATAACATCGCCATCTGAGTTTGCCTCAAGGCCAGGGCCATCAAAAAGAACGCCGCCCAAGATTAAGCCTTTTTTCTCCTTTGCAAACCTGTGAGAGTCGAGGCCAAATCCGACGCGGGCGGAACTAAGAAGATTTTCTGCAAGATTGATGTCATTTGGATGGGTAATTTTAATGTTATCAGGATTTGATTCAACCATCCTGACTTTATAACCCAACCTTTCAGCGAGCATAACATCGTCAGTGCCGTAAAATCCTTCTTTCATTGCAATGTCGAACGCCTCTTTTGCTATTTTGTATTTAATTACCTGCGGAGTCTGGACCAGCCATAATTTGCTCCTGTCAAGCGTCTTTAAGACCTCATTGTCTCCATTTGCCTCCTTAATGGTATCCTTTGCCCTTATACCGGCGACAGCAACCCCAAATTCACCCGCAGATTCTATGCATCTGCTTATTGTGTCGGAGCTTACAAATGGATTTGCCCCGTTGTGGGTTAATACAATGTCATCTTCCTTTGGATTTTCTATTGCCTTAATCCCATTGTAAACCGAATCCTGCCTTTCTTTTCCCCCAGCAACGATTTTTTCCACTTTGGCAAATTCAAATTTTTCAACGATATGCCGAAGAACGGGTATATCCTCTTCCCTTGCGACTAGGACTATTTTATCAATTTCGCTGCAATTTTCAAACACCTTGATTGTTCTGGCTATTATTGGCGTATTGCCTATTTCAAGAAAGACTTTGTTTACCAGCTGATTCATTCTTTTCCCGCTGCCAGCTGCTGTGATGATTGCTGTGTTCATTTTCCTTTTATTTTTCTGTCTATCTCCATTATTTCTTCAATCGAAGGGTCTTTGATAAGATTGTGCGAGTCCATTTCTTTTTTTACTGCTTCATAGATTTCACCAAATTTTATCTTTCCGGCAAGGAAATTCCTTACAGCAACCTCATTGGCAGCATTCATGACCGCAGGCAGAGAGCCTCCAACACGGCCGGCATTGTATGCAAGCTGAAGGCAGGGAAACAAAGGGCTTGGATTCCTGAATTCCAGATTTGTTCTTGTCAAATCAAGGCTTGTGCTGTGGTTGAGCCTTTCCGGATAGCTCAATGCGTATTGGATGGGTATCCTCATATCGGGAACTCCCATTTGGGCAACCATGCTGCCATCGGAAAATTCCACAACAGAATGAACTACACTTTGAGGATGAATGACAACATCTATATCATCATATTCGATTCCGTAGAGCCAATGCGCCTCAATGACCTCAAAGCCCTTGTTCATCAAAGTTGCAGAGTCTATTGTTATCTTATCCCCCATCTTCCATGTTGGATGATTCAATGCCTGTTCCCTGGTTACGTTCTTCAGCTGCCCCTCGCTAAAATCGCGAAATGGACCGCCAGAGCAGGTAAGGATAATTTTTTTTATATTTTGCTTAATCCCTCGGGGGCACTGGAAGATGCCGGAGTGCTCGGAATCTACTGGAAAAAGCCTTATGCCTTTCCTGCCAGCCATTTCCATTATCTGCTTTCCGGCACTCACCAATGTCTCTTTGTTTGCGAGAGCGATATTTTTTCCCGCCTTTATCGCACTGCAGGTTGGCATTATTCCAATGCTTCCAACAAGGGCATTAACAATGATATCTGCATCTTCCAAAGCGGCTATTTTGTTTATGCCATCCAATCCGCTGTGAACATCGATTCCGCATCCAGAAAGCTCATCTGCCTTTTCACTATCCATAACTGCAACCGCTTCCGGTGAAAATTTCCTAATCTGCTCTTTAATCAATTCCACATTTGAGTTGCATGTCAGGGCGATTGCCCTAAATCTATCCGGATTGTTTCCTATCACTTCAAGAGCTTGCCGGCCAATCGAGCCTGTCGAGCCGAGTATTGCTATCTTTTTCATTTTTCCAGCAGCTTCAAGGATTCCTTTGCTATGTTCGAGGCATTTAAGCCAACTTTCTTCCTAAGCAAAGAGAGATTGCCGTGCTCAATGAATTTGTCAGGAATCCCGATTCTCTTAGCCTTTATTCCGGAATTATAATCTTCAAGCAATTCCAACACCCCTGCGCCAAAGCCGCCACTAATGGTTCCCTCTTCCAGCGTAATTATATTTTTGGTTTTTTTAGCATAGTGAATAATAATATCTTCATCCAGGGGTTTGGCAAATCTTGCGTTTATTACTGCCGCATCAATTCCTTTTTTATCCAACTCCTCTGAGGCCTTAAGGGCTTCCCCAACCAAAGGTCCCAATGAAAGAATAGCGATATCTTTTCCTTTTCTTAAAACCTCAGATTTCCCTATTTTCATTCTCTTGGCATTTTCTAAGACCTTATAGCCGTTTGTATGTCCCCTTGGAAACCTTACAGCTGCAGGACCTTTATGGTTTACAGCAGTATAAAGCATGTCCTGCAATTCATTTTCATCCTTGGGTGCCATTATGGTTATGTTTGGGACAGACCTCATGAAGGCAATGTCAAATGTGCCATGATGTGTTGGCCCATCTTCGCCTACTAAGCCTGCACGGTCAACTGCAAAGGCAACATTCAGATTTTGAATGCAGACATCATGCACAAACTGGTCGTAGGCGCGCTGAAAAAAGGTGGAATATAACGAGCAGACCGGTTTTAATCCCCGAATCGCCATCCCTGCTGCCAACGATACTGCATGCTGCTCTGCGATGCCAACATCAAAAAATCGCTCCGGAAATCGTTTTGAGAACTCCGTAAGGCCCGAGCCGGATTTCATCGCAGGGGTAATTGCAACAATATCAGGGTCTTCTTCAGAGATATTGCATATCGCCTCTGAAAATGCCTCAGTAAAGGTTAAAGGCTTCCTTTCAGCAGCTTCGCTTTTCCCATTTGAGACGTTGAATGGGGATACTCCATGAAATTTTGTCTCCTTGTCCCTTTCTGCAAAATTATAGCCCTTTCCCTTCTCAGTAATCACATGAAGCAGTAATGGCCCTTCAAGGTTTTTGATGTTTTCAAGGGCATTTATTAAATCATTTATGTTGTGGCCGTCTATTGGGCCAAAATAGCGGAATCCAAATTCCTCAAACAGGGTCAGGGGCATGACAATTTTCTTTAGCGTCTTTTGAAGACGGTAAGTTTGCTCAACCGCGCCTTCACCAACTATTTTAAGCATCCAAGTTTTTGTTTTCTTTCTGAGCGCGTGGTATTCAGGATAAACAACAAGCCTCCGGAGATATTTAGAAAGAGCTCCTACATTTGGGTTAATTGACATCTTGTTGTCATTCAATATCACAATCATGTTTTTCTGAAGATGGCCAGCGTGATTCAATGCCTCATAAGCCATCCCAGCAGTCAATGCCCCATCCCCTATTACTGCAATAATTTTGTGATTTTCCTTTTTCAAGTCCCTTGCAATCGCCATGCCAAGGGCTGCAGAGATTGAGGTTGAGGAATGGCCAACACCAAATGCATCATGAACGCTCTCTTCTGGCTTTATGAATCCCGAAATGCCCTTGTACTGCCTTAACGTATGAAAAACATTATTTCTGCCGGTTAGAATCTTATGCGCATACGCCTGATGCCCAACATCCCAGATTATTTTATCGCATGGAGATTCAAACACATAATGCAAAGCGATAGCAAGCTCAACACAGCCCAAGGGGCTTCCCAAATGGCCGCCTGTTTTTGACACCGTATCTATAATTTTATGCCGGATTTCCCTTGCTAAAAATTTAAGATGGTTTCTGGGAATTTTCTTCAAGTCTTGCGGAGAACTAATGCTATCCAAAAGAACGGTATCACTATAATTGAACTCCTCTTTCATTAAACACCCCTTAGGAGTAAGTTGTTTTATGCCCTTTATAAATATTGTTCTAGTCCCGTGGCATATTAGGAAAAGTTTATTAATTAAGGCTTAAAGGAAACTATTGTGAAAACCCACCATTGCATTGTTATGATTCTCCTGTTTAGCGTTATTTTGTCTTCATGCCAGCCTGAGCAAGTTCGGGTTTCTGAAGAAGACCATCTCGGTTGCCAGCCCCGGGAAATCACGGAAGGAACATGCACATTGGCTGAAGAAGATTCCAATAATGTAGGGCTTTTTGAAACAATCAATGAAGAGAGAGTTCAGACAAGGGATGCGGCATATAGCGAAACAGCAACGGGCTTTTTGGCCCAGCCTGCCGAAGAAGGAACCTATCCCGGAGTAATAATGATTCATGAATGGTGGGGTTTGAATGACAACATAAAAACCATGGCAAAACTGCTTGCCCAAGAGGGCTACGTCGTTCTGGCCGTTGACTTGTATGAAGGCAAGGTTGCAACCACTTCTGAAGAAGCAGGTTCGCTCGCAGGAACAGCCAGGGCAAATCCCGAACAGGCTGTTGCAAATATGCAGGATGCGGCATCATTTTTGCGTGGCTTGCCGAATGTGGATGGCTCAAAGATTGCTTCAGTGGGCTGGTGCTTTGGCGGCGGCCAATCCCTCCAACTTGCAATTTCGGGAGAAAAGCTGGCAGCAACGGTCATTTATTACGGCAGCCTTACTGATGACAGAGAAAAGCTCTCATCCATCGCCTGGCCGGTGCTTGGCATTTTTGGAGAAGAAGATACCTCAATTCCCGTTTCTTCTGTAAATGCCTTTGAGAAATCTCTAAATGCTCTGGGCATAGAAAATGAGATTTTTATTTATCCCGGAGTGGGCCATGCCTTTGCAAACCCCTCTGGACAGCGCTATGCACCGGAAGAGACCAAAGATGCCTGGGAAAAAACCCTTGCTTTTCTTGGAAAACATTTAAAATAGGCTTTAAATTCCCCTTTCTGATGGTGCAAAAACAGCAGACACTAAATGAAGAGCTCTGGCTTACAGGGTGGGAACCTTATGGCGGAAAGGCAACACATGTCGGCATTTTGCCTGCAGAGCCAAATACAGGGATTAGGTTTATAACAAATAAAGGCACTGTAGAAGCTAAACTTGAGAACGCCATTCCTTACAGCCATTCCATACTCCTGAAAAATGGCAATCCCCAGGTGCTGGTTCCGGAGCATATTTTAGCAGCTCTTTTTGGATACGGAATCGATAATGCTGACATCCTTCTTATTCATTCGCCGTCTATAAGCTTTAAACTGATGGATATGCTTGGAGTCGCTGCCCAAATACATGTATGCCCATATTTTGACGGCCGAGAAAAGGTTCTTTGCGAAAGGCTGGAAGAAGCTGGAATAAAAGAGCAATCTGAGCCGAGAAAGCTGGTAACACTGGAAGAGAAAGTTGCCTTCAAAGAGGATGGAAAAACCCTTGAATTATCACCTTCTGAAAGGCCTGGCTTGTGGATTCATGCAAAAACAAACTACTTAAGGCCAGGAATTGAGCAGGAGGTTGACATGCAAATTACACCAGAAACTTTCAAGAATGAACTGTCAGAATCAAGGTCTTACGCACGCATGGTCCCTTACTGGTTTCCCTTAAAGTTGGCTAGTGCAATTGCTTCATTTGCCTATCCACACTATGGAATTGGCCACGGATTCAGCAAAAGCACAGTTTTCCTTCCAACCAGAACAAAAGAGCAATGGGAAGCACAGGAAATTTATCCTGCAGAGCTTGCAAGGCACAAGATAGTGGATTTTTTAGGGGTTGCTGTACTTCTTGGAGCAAGGCTGGACAATGTCCAGATATCAATTTACCGTACAAATCATGTTGCAGACTTAAACTACCTAAGGCAGCTCAGCGATTCTGGGAAGTTGAAAACCCGCTAGTATAGGCTTTCCTCCAAAAGTTTCTCTGCTGCTCTATCAATGCAATCTGGGTCTTGAAATAACCCGATAATTTGCCTTCTGAACTAATCTCGGGGTTTATGGTATGGAATAAATCTGCCCTTTCAGTTTCTGTGAGCTTTGTCTGGTAAGCATCAGTTTTTTTGACATAATCAAAAAGCTCCAGAGCCAGTTCATAAACCCTTGCTTGAGAGGAAAGAAGATTTTCAAGCTCAACCCGGGGTATTGTGTTTTTAACAATTTGCAGATACTGCTCTTTTGTTGTCTCAGCCGGCGTAGCTTCTGATATTCTCCCGTACAATCCAGCCTCCGCTTTCTCATTTTCATTCAGCAATGAATTAATTTTGTCGGCATGCCCCAGGATTGCAGCCTTTTCTTCGGATGCAAGAAAGGTGTTTGATTTGATTTCCTCCACAACACCGGGTTTAATCAAATGGTCCCCGATTGTGAACGGCTCAAAAGTTGGCTCGTAATTAATTCTGTAACCATCGATTCCGTTTGGATGGGAATAATGGAATTCGAGCATTTGCCTTTTTCTGAGGCGTGTTTCAAAATTCATAACTGCAGATTCGTCTGCCAATGCCTCGCCTGCCAGCAGCCCAGCAAGCCCCAAAACAGCCATCTTTTTCCTCATCTTTTCACCTCCCTGATAACATCCCTTATTAATTGCCTGCCGTTTTCTTTTAGCCCATCAAAATACTCATGATTAACCTTGTACAGAAGGATTTTTTTGGCTTCAGGCGATAAGCCATTTGTCAAGCTTAAGACGAAATAGTCTTTTTCATCCATAAGAGAAAGCCCGTACCTTATCGTGGCAGCAATTTCCCTCTTGTTCATTTCTTCATATAAATCTGCAACTATGAGCTCCTTGCCTTCCGCCTTTGAAAGCAGCTGGATGAGGATTTGCTGCTCTGCTTCTGGATGAGAAGATAAGAAATCCAAAGCATCCTTTTCCCTTTGCTCTTCTGTCCTATGGCTGCCCAGTTTTTCTGCAAGGCTGCTTAATACGCTGCCGTAATCATGAATTGAACTTTCGTAATAAACAAGGCTTTCAAGCAGATTTCGGGAGGCTTCCTCGGGGTTGTCATGAGCAAGACGCATTAGAGATTCCTTCGCCGAGCTTATTTTTCTTTTAGCCGCATCATAATGCCCGTTTAACAGACTGGGAATTCCAAGGTTCTCAAAAGCCACAATTGATGAGATATAGGCTACAGTAATTAATGCTGCCTTACACACTCTTTTCATCTGTGCTTAGAGAAATTACCCCTTAAAATTAGTTGCTCATGAATTTCTGAATAATTTTCGGTATTTTGCTAAGAATAAATAGCTTTTTCGGAAAATCTTCCAAAAACAATTAGCTAAACGGCATTTTCTCCGGAATTTCCGGAAGGCTATAGCAAAGGACACAAATAATTGATTAGAGATACTGTCCTTTGCTTGTCAAAAATCCTTTGGATTTTTGAGCATGCTCAGAAATGCAGAGCATTTCTGACATATTACGAACGGACAACTATTATTCACTCATATTTGTCCGTGAGTATAGGGTGGCATTTCTTCAAATTTCAGCTCTTCAATTATAAGGTGGTATTCAATCTTCCTTGCTCCAAGCTTCTCGAGTGATTCATAGAAGGAATGCATCTCATTCAGGCTGCTGAATATGCACTCTGCAAGAAAGGTATTCTTGCCGGTTCTATATGCATTGTTTACATTGGGATTCGCAAGCATTTCCCCGCTCTTTTTCTTAAGCGAGAAATGATAAAGAGACCGGAATTTGAAGCCAAGCTTTGTATAATCCAATGAAGAGGTGAATTTCTTTATTACGCTGCCCTTAAGCCTCGCGAATCTTCCCTGAACGCTGGAAATAGGCATATTGAGCTTATCCCCTATCGCAGTTTTCGTTATCCTTGCATCTTTCCTCAAATGCTTCAGTACAGCCAAATCCTCTTTGCATGCCATCAATGAGGGAAAGTAAAGGTGCTTCATTAATTTTACTCAAAAATTTCCGAAAGATTTCTGGCGAATACGGAAATTTTCCGGAGCTCCGTTAGCTTTTTATCTCCTTCCGCGATTATATAGCCAAAATGAACGTAACAATACTGGACTGCTATACTGATGAGCCATCCGGGTTGGGAGTGCCTCCTAGCTTAGGGACGTATCCCAGGTATATGGCAGGCTCTTTTGAGGGCAAGGTAACGTACTTGACTATAGATGACCTCCGGCTTTATAAGAAGTACAGCATGAAACAACTTGAGCCTAAGATTTCGCAAAAGACAAATATTTCAGTGCATAATCTAACCAAGAATATTAGAGATATCAAAGAAATTTTAGATAAAACAGACACAATGTATGTAATCCTTGGAGTTCATGTTCCTGGAAAGTATCTTTCTGCGACTCCGGGGACTTTGAGTGAAGTCATTCCTATGATTTCAGATATAAAGTGTGAAAAGATTCTGACAGGGCCTGCTGTATTTGGCACGCAGCTGTTTGGCGGAAAATTTGCTGAGAAGATTGACCTAAAGGTGTTTGACAGGGCGGAGAACATTAACGAGGATTACGCTAAGATTGCTATTGACGCTGTTTCAGGCGCTCAAATTCTTAAGCAGATTCCGGATTTAAGGGTAATTGAGATTGAAACTGCAAGAGGGTGCAGATTCGGCAAATGCTCTTTTTGCCTGGAGCCGATAAAGCATAAGCTTGAATTCAGGGAAAGAAGGGACATAGTCAGGGAGATGAAGGCTTGTTATGATTTAGGTGCAAGGTATTTCAGGCTTGGAAAGCAGAGCTCATTCTTTTCGTATCCCGAGATGGAGGAGCTTTTCAAGGATATATGGAGGGAGTGTCCCGGCATAAAGGTATTGCATATTGACAATGTTGACCCTGTGGAGGTTACTGAGGACAAGACAAAGATAGTTGCAAAATACTGCACAGAAGGGAATATAGCCGCATTCGGGATTGAGAGCTTTGACGAGGAGGTTGTAAAGGAAAACACCCTTAACTCAAGCCCCAATGTTTCTTACCGCGCAATTAAGATTATCAACAAATACGGGAAAGAGCGCGGTGAAAATGGGATGCCAAGGTTCCTCCCTGGCATAAACATCCTTTTTGGGCTTAAAGGGGAGAGCAAGAAAACGCATGAAGAGAACATGAAATGGCTTCAAATGCTGCTTGATGAGGAGCTTTGGTTCAGGCGCATAAACATAAGGCAGGTTGCATTGTTTGAGGGAACAAAGCTTTATCAGGATGCAGGAGACAAATTCCTCAGGAAGAACAGAAAATACTACTGGAAATGGAGAAACGAGATAAGGCATAAGATTGATTTGCCTATGCTCCAGAAATTGGTTCCAAAGGGCGCAATTCTAAGAGATGTCAGGGCAGAGATTTATGACGGCAATACAACATTTGCAAGGCAGGTTGGGACTTATCCGCTAATTGTAGGGATTAAAGGAAGATTGCCTTTAAAGCAGTTTTACACAATTAAGATAACGGGGCATATGCTGAGGAGTGTTACGGGGGAGGTGGTGGAATAAGTTTTATAAAAGCCAAAGCTCAGGATGGGCGTAATGGCAAAAAAAGGGGAGCTTACGGGAATCCATTACATCCTAATTGCGGCAACCACAATGATTTTGATAATTGGCGGTTACTACTTTATTTCCCTGGTGCTTAAATCTTCCGAGAAGACGCAGCTTGCGAATCTGCGCTTATCGATGGAAAACAGCTTCAAAGAGTACGGAACTGGCTTTACAGGAGCTCCGGGAAGCGCAAAAGATGTGTCCTTTTCTGTTCCTGAAGGGGTTGAGCGAATATGCTTTGTCGGCGGAGGAGAGAGAAACCAATTTCTGGACGAACAACTTGAAACCTACTTAAAGGAAGTTCCCAATAAAAATGTTTTCTTTTTCCCTTTTGAAAAATTTGAGGCTTCCTTTGTTGATTTTTTTGAGCTGGAAGATACCCCACTATGCATAATCCCGAGAGGGGGTGCAATAAGCCTGCATCTGGTCAGCACAGGCTCTGGCGTTAAGGTTCAGGCAAAGGAAGGCAGGGAAATAGGGTGCTCTTCGCTAAGATACAGCAGGGATTACGGCAAGGCGGTTGACATAGTTTTTGTCGGAAGCGGATATAATGATGACTCCTTGGCTGCGGACTCTGAGAGCTACATTGCGACTTTTTTATCTGTAGAACCCTTCAAGTCCAAGCAGGATTTGTTCAACTTTTTCATAGCAGAAGGGGATGCAGAGTGCAAAATAGGGGATTTTGTTTCCTGCGACCATTTCCAGGCAAGCAGGATAGCCTCAAAATGCCCAAATGATTTTATGGTGGTTTTGGTATCAAGGGACAATGTGTTAAATGTGCTGAATCCCGTCAGAAGCTCTGCAATGACTAATCTTCTTAGCCTGAACACCGCAGACAACAGGATGGTTTTTGTCCATGAATTCGGGCATGGCTTTTCAAATCTTGCGGATGAGTATACAGATGATGCCTTTTACCAGAAATCAGGGTTTAAAGCTGAGGAATACCCAAACTGCGATGCTGAAGATTGCGGCAAATGGAAGGGCAAGCTTGGCACGGGGTGCTTTGGAGGCTGCTCGCTTTCGTCATATTATAGGTCAACAGAAGATTCGATTATGAGGAGCCTGAAAAGCAAAGATTTTGGGCCGGTAAATGAAGAAGTTTTAAGAAGTTATTTAGAGGTATACGAATGAAATGGCTTATGGTTTTGATGATTCCATTGCTTTTTGCCCCTGCCTACGGATGGGAGGATATTGCAATCCTTGACCTGCATTACGAAAATGGGCAGCTGTTTCTTCAGGAGGCATTATACCTGAGAGGGTTTTATCCTGACAGGAACATACAGCCCTCCGAGGGCTACAGGTTAGCGGTGCTTGATGGCGACGAAGAGGTTTACTCATTTGTGTTCAGGATTCCGGACTACAGCTATGTTGATGTAAGCTCCAACAGCGAGTTAACAGGCGGCATCGTAAAGCTCGACAAGGTTGATTTTTCGCTGACAGTGCCGTTCCCAGAAGGCGCAGATAATGTTGTGATTTACGATGAGTTTGACAGCAAGGTTATAGAGACAACGCCAAAGACTCCGACCCTTGCCATTCTTTTAATTCTGGGCGGTGTTGCTGTTATTGTGTTGCTCGCCATAACAATAAAGAAAAGACGCCCCCGACCAGACTCGAACTGGTGACCTTACGGTTTCTTGCAGAGCTAACAGCCGTACGCTCTACCTGTTGCTCCATGCTTTGCATGTCTGAGCTACGAGGGCATACTAAAGAGGACAAAAGGTTTGTTTAAATAGCTTACCATTAAATTTAAATATAACTGGCTAAAATTGGACTTCATGAAGAAGACTTTGGCAATATTGCTTTTAGTTTTGGCTGCATTTCTTGCATCCTGCGCTCCCAAGTTTACCACTTACAGCGATGGCGCCTTTAGCGTTGATTACCCGGCATGGAAAGCAGTTGCTGTTCCGAATGCAAATGCAGTTGTGAATGTTGTAAGCGCAAACTGCGCGGTAAGGGTCGATAAAATCAAGATTGGGCCGCTGGGGTTTGAGGGTGCTGCAAAGATACTTCTTCAGATTGCGAAGAACTCCGGCTCTTTTGTTTCGATAAGCGAGGACATAACCGCCTCATATGCAAATATAGACTACAAAGTTGGAGTAGCTGGCACCCAGGCGCAGGTAAGCCTTAAGGCAAAGAACTGCGGCGAGAATGCCTATGCTGTATCCTTTTCCTGCAAGGAAACCCAGTTCCAGAAGAACAGCAACCTCATGAATCAGGTTTTCGGCTCGATGAAGTGCTGATTTTCGGTTAAGTTTAAATCTTCTTTAAGATTACAAAACACATGGACTATTATTCTAAGATTTCAAAGGGATACAACGACCTTCACGGAGCGGAACAGCGCCAGAAGATAGAGATTGTTAAAAGGGCTGTAACAATACCAAAAAAGTGGCTTCTGCTTGATGTTGGATGCGGAACTGGATTGTCTTCTGCCTTAAACTGCAAGGTTATTGGGATAGACCCTTCGCTTGGGATGCTGAGAAGGAATAGGCATGCCGGGGTGCTTGGATATGCAGAAAGGCTCCCATTCAAGGATAATGCTTTCGACTGTGTTTTATGCCTTACAGCTTTGCATAACTTTGACGACACCAAAAAGGGATTGGAGGAAATGTCAAGGGTTGGAAAAAACCTTTTCATTTTTAGCGTGATGAAGAAAAGTAGGAACTTCGAGCAGATTTGCAGAACTATTCGAAGCAGATTTAGGATTTCTAAGGTTCTTGATGAGGAGAAGGACAGCCTATTTATCTGCCGCAACAAACAAATCTTTAAATAAAAGGCCAAATTATCATCGCTATGAACCTCGATATCATTGCAGAAAGTGCAACAAAAAAGGGCGAGGGTGGACTTTTCCTTAGGTTAGGTGTGGTTTCGAAGAATTTGATAAAAAGTAACTATGTGCCATTAACGGCATGTTCAGATTGCTACGGCCCTCGTGAGGAGGGCGATGTGAGCATTGAAGTTTGGGAGCCTGAGGAGCATGAAGACCCCGAATATTGGGAAGACCATGACGGCTTAAACCTGCCAGACGATTATGAACCAGAAGATGCTAAAGGCACCAATTACATTCACTAATCTTTCTCTTCACAAAAAGGTTTAAATAAGACTGACATGCAGGAGTATGCATGGTTCTGCGCCTTGATGAAGAGGATAAGGAGTTCCTCTCAACGATCTGGAAGACTTTGTTGCCGCACCAGTATTCAACCCTGTCTGAGAGGTCGTATAGGCAGGCATTTGCGTATTTCGTTTCCATTCTGGTGCTTGGCTTCTTTTCAATGGTTATCCTTTTCCTTCCGCAGGTGGCTTACCTGCCTTCCTTTATAGAAAACAATACAGTTAAGCTGACGGAATTGAGCATAGACGCAAAAATCGAGACCACGGGGCCGATTGTTTTTACAGACCTAACCCCTCTTCTTGTCATCGACACAACAGGCAATATTACAAATGTTTCAAGGGCCAAAGTGCTGGTCACAAAAGACAGAATTGAATTTGCCTCCTTTGGCGAAACGTCGAAGATAAATGTTTCTGAATTCCACGACATCGGAAAGAAACCGGAATTTCTGAAGAACACAATTCTTATGGCGGTTCTCCTTTTCGGGCCTGGAATCATCCTTGCGGCATTTGCTGTTTCCTTCCTGAAATACTTCATCATTTCTAGCCTGATAGGCATTTTTGGGTTTCTTTTGTCGAGAGTATTAAGGTTCCATATAGAGTTCAAGAAAGCCTTTTTAATCAGCCTTTATTCCTCGACGCTGATGATACTTATCGACTTGGTGACATTTCCGCTGGGGCTTAATGCCTATCTTCTGCCAGTCAGCTTTAATGGAGTTTTCATCAACATAATCTCCTTCGCTGTTTATCTCACACTTTTCATAATTGCCATCTTCCTTGAGGGCCATCTCGAGGTTAGGTATTAAGAGACATCTCATATGCGGTTAATACTCACTTTGCTGAATAAGTCCTAACTAGCCTTGTTTTAGCAAGAGAAGGCCTAGAAATTCTGGAAATTGCCATTAACTTATAGTGCCTAATAGATGCAAACTCTTTGGATATCTCACTTTGCCTAGTTGGAGAATGCTTTTCTAGGTTCATCCTTGGGTATGTTAATATAAGTGATAGAATTCACTCCATTTATCCTATTCCCGTTTAAGTTGACACTACCTCTGCAATCTTTAACTGATAAGAATAGGTATCTCACTATTGGAACTCTCACTTTTATGAGTCTAGAATTTCAGATATATTTATTTTCTATATAGAATATAACTAAGAGGGGTTTTGTGTTATCTAATAGATATGTTTTATTATATATATTGTATGGTGAATAATATCATTGTATAGGTTTAGATATACCAATCCCAATATAATTATTATAATGTATATAAACTATCACTGATTATGTTAAATACATTTCTGGTTTGAGTACATTAGTTAATAAATGTGATAAATTCCTAAAACTTTTAATCTTATATAACATCTATTCACTGTTACCAACTGAGTAGTCAATCTTTGATGGCAGTGATTTTAACTGGTTTAATTCAATTATCTTTGCCTTAAGCTCACTTTTTTTGTGATGGCCGAGGCTTACTGCAACTGAATATGCTTTGATTGCGTCATTTAATGAACCTGCTTTTTCATAGCTGATGCCTAAATTGTGGAATGTTCTTGGATTGGACGAATCCAGCTGCAATGCCTTTAGAAAGCTGTTTATTGCATTTTTATGGTCTCCGAGAGCCTGATAAACTACCCCGAGGTTTGAAAGTACCCTTGGATTAGAGCTGTCTATCTCATTTGCCCTGGTAAACTCCAATTTGGCTTCTTCGAGGTAATTTTTCTTCAGATAGCACAAACCGAGGATGAAATGGGCGTCATAATCCCTTTCCTTGGGTATTTTTTCCAGCAGGTTAATTGCTCCGTCAATGTCATTAACGCTCTTTTTTACATTTGCCAGATTAAGAGTTATTACCTTATTGCCTGGCTCAATTGAATGGGCTTTTTCCAGAAATTCCAATGCCTTTTCGTTCAATCCCAGATTCTTGCACTGAATTCCAAATTCATAGAGGGCTTTTGCGTCATTCGGCATTTCCTCTGCCTTTTTTTGCCCCAAAGCAAAGTAATAAGCCTTCTTTTCTTCTGGATTAACAGTTCCTGAATGGTGGATTGGAATATCTGTAACTGCTATTTTTCCTTTTTTTTCCTCTATGGAGGGCTCGACCAATTCATGGACAACACCACTGAACTTATAGCCTTTATTCTTGAAAAGCCTCACTTTTGCCGAGATAAAATAGCCCTTTTCAAGCTCTTCTCTGTACTCGCCTTTGTTGGCCTTAAATCCTGCAACTGAAGAATCTTGGGTATAGTTTCTGGTGGGAAAAATATAGCCGTCAAAGCTTCTGTTCGACATCAGCTCCAGAATTCCCATTAAGTCTGATTCGGCAACTATTTCATCGGAATCAATGCAGAAAATCCATTCGCCTGCTGACTTTTCCAGCGCGACATTCCTCGCCTGCGAGAAGTCATCAGTCCATTTGTTGTGGACTATCTTGCTTGCATATTTTTTAACGATGGAAATTGTGTTGTCTGTGGAGCCGTTATCAACCACGATAATTTCATCAGCAACTGATTGTATGCTTTTCATGGCCGCTTCTATTGTCTTCTCGCTGTTCTTTGCAAGAATCGTGGCTGAAAGGGTAGGCCTCGCAAGCATTTCCTTGAATTTTTTGATTGTTTTATCTTTTTTAACCCATAGCCTGCCAATATTGCCAGCATCTTTCAGGAAAGTCTGGTCTGCAGTTACTGCAGATTTGTAGGTTTTAAGGACTTCCGACGCTATACCCATATCATATTTGCCAAATGGGTATGAAAAATGGCTTGCATCAATCCTGGCTTTTTGCTTTATTATCTTCCTTGAGCCGGCAATTTCTTCCTGCCTTTCCTTTTCATCGAGCTTTAGCAGATTCCGGTGGCTTTTCCCGTGGCTTTGGATTGAGAAAATTGGAGATAATTTTGACACTTTGTCCCAATCTAGGTAGCCCTCTTTACCTACATAATCGGTGCTGATGTACAGCGTGGCTTTGAAGTTATACCTACGCAATAAGTCCAATGCATAAGTAAACACTCCTGCATAGCCGTCATCAAACGTAATAGCAACGCATTTCCCATACTCCTTATTTGAGTCCAAAGAGCATAACTCATCCATTGTGAGCGCCTTAAATCCGCTGGAGTAAAGGTGCCTAAGATGCTCTTCAAATTGTGCCGACGTTACAGACCATTCATCGCCGTTATCAGCAATGTCATGGTACATCAGGACGGGAATGTCTCTTTTTAGCATTTTTTCTGAAAATAGCTTATGGTTTATATTTTTTGCCAAAAACCGATAATTTATTAAAGTTGAGACTTCAGAGTTAATAAAAAAGGAGGTTGATAGATATGCATGGAAAAAACGGCCTGGCATGCAGTTTGACTCTTGTTCTGTTAGGAATCATATTTCTTTTAAGGGATGTTGGATTTATCTCCCTCGGAAATGTATCTGAGTGGTCCATACTGCTGATAGTGTTTGGCCTTGGCGGACTGTGGGTTTACAAGACATGCTGTATGCCCTGCTGCAATCCTGAACCGCAGAGGAAGGGGAAAAGGTAAGCTATCTGAAATACTGCTCATAGATGTCCTGGTAGTTTTCTTCTATATGTTTTTTTAGAGCCTCATAGCCTGCAAAGTAAGCTTCCCTGGCTTTGAGGGGGTTAGGTGATTTAAAGTGAGGGTGGGATTCCTCAGCCCTTTTCATCACTTCATTCAGTTCTGTATGCCTGGAATCATTGCTATTCTTAAGGTCTGCCATTAATCCTGATACCAGTTTGGCAAGGTCCACTTCTTCTTTTACGCTTGGCATATGGTGGAGGGGTATGTTTTGCCATATTTAAGAGTTCCCAAAGCAGAAAATTTATATACTTAGGGAACCCTAATTATCCAGAAAATATAAAAATGAAAAAGAGAGAACCCCTAAGTATACAGAATTCTGAACTGAAGGCGGCAGTTTATATTCGGGTAAGCACTGAAGAGCAGGCTAAACAAGGATTTAGCCTGGCAGCGCAAGAAGATGCCTTGAGAAGCTATGCCTCTGCATTAGGCTATCAGGTCTTCAACATTTACAGGGATGAAGGAAAATCTGCAAAGGACATGAAGAACAGGCCTGCCCTTCAAAGCCTGCTGAAAGATGCCCAGGAAAAAAAGATTAACGCAGTTTTTGTTTACAAGCTAGATAGGTTTAGCAGAAGCCTAAAGGATTTAATCCTGACAATAGAAAAGCTGAAGGAGTGGCAGGTAGATTTTATTTCCCTGCAGGATAAGATTGAAACTGCGTCTGCCTCCGGAAAGCTTATGTTCCACATTATTTCTGCCTTTGCTGAGTTTGAAAGGGACATAATAAGCGAAAGGACGAGGTTTGGGATGAATGAAAGGGCTAAGGAAGGGCGAGTAATCACCAAAGCTCCTTTTGGCTACAAGATGGTAGATGGCAACCTCAAACCGGATGATGAGAAAAGAGAGGTCCTCAGAGAGCTATTTGAGACCTTCCTAAACAACAACATAAGCCTTACAAAGCTCGCCAAGAATTACAGCCTTACAACAAGAGGGGTGATAAAACTCCTAAGAAACAGGACGTATTTGGGATATGTAAAATTCTCAGGCAACGAGAGTGTGGGAAATCACCAGCCATTGCTCACCCAGGAGCTTTTTGAGATGGTGCAGGTAAAACTAGATAACTTTAAGACCAACCGAAAGGATTAGGCTAAGATTAAAACCTTTAATCAAATTACTTCAGGTATCATCTTTTGGGATATCTTAAGTATATTATGCTTTGCCTGAAGCGCCTTGAATGATTGGTTTAGCTTTATGTAAGCCTTGTTGTTTGCATACCGCTTGTCTATCGGGACATGCTTTGCCATCATTGAAGCAATGTACTGGGCGACAAGGTCTTCGCTAAGGCAGAGCCTTTTTGCAATGTCCGCGTAAGTTACAAACCCCTTCGATTCATCCAGAGTGTAGAGCGCAAGGAACACTTCCTGCTCATTCTTTGTGAGAGGGGAAGGGTTAAATTCATTTTCGTGCCTTGCCTCAAAGCCGTGGTTTTGCATGAACATTTCTATTTTTTCTATGCGCTCGGAAAGCTTTTCGATGTTTGAGTTTAGCGCAACTATGTACTCAAAATTTGCCTGAATCTCGCTTGTGTTCTCGTTTATTGCCGTCAAATGGTCGTCAAGCTGGTCCTTCACATCAACAAGAATCTCCTGAACCAACTGCATATCTGAAGATAACACCCTCTTGGTAAAACTATCCAATTTACTCACCCCCAATCAATCCTTTCAATGACCTGTTTAAATATTTTTTGGTGGGAGAGATTATAAGCTATGATTAAACCTTTTTAGCTAGCTTAAAGAAATAATGCTTTTCCTTGTTCGCTTTGATTACGCCAACATCATCCTCATTTTCCAGCTCATCAAGCATTCTGTAGAAAGAGGATTTTGAGCAAAGACCTTGTTCCTCAACTACCATCTCCTTAAGGCGAATTGCTGGTATCTTTTCGTACTTCCTTATGTAGGATAGCATAACGCTTTTTACATACTCCTTTGAATTCCTTGATATCTTCTTGAGAATCTTTTCCCTCATGTTAAGCTTGCGCTCTTCAAGACTGAGCAGGCGTTGCTGCATTGCCTTTAACTGTGTCTGAACCTCCGGCGGGTCAGAAGGCGCCGTGGAAGGCAGATTAAGATGGAATGAGCTTAGCCTCTTCTCAACAGAATCCATTCTCTCAAGGAGCGGCTTCATGCTGTAATACTCATCAACATACCTCCTCATCTCCTCCTTCATGCCTTCCATTATACTCTCCCTGATGTTCTCCCCGGAAGGCATTTTTGCTGAAATCTCATCAAGTGCCTGTTGCTGCTGCTGGATCCTCTGGTTAAAATATGACAGCCATTGCGAGACGGCGTAGAGGTTGTTTCTCACATCAAGAAGGGAATTTGAGGTCTGGCTTCTTACATCGGAAATGTCTTTTCTTACCCCGAAAAAGGAGTTTTGCAGTGCCCTTTCAATCCTGTCAAACCTTTCCTTTGTGCGTGAGAATATCGCCATAAACCATACCTTTGGTGCCTTGCTTATTTAAAATTTTTGGTTTTCAGGGATTAAATTGGGAAAACAATGGGACTTTATTGGGACTATCTTGGGATTATCTTATTGACGAGAAAATGGTTTTGACTGGGAAGATTTAGGGATAGTTTTGGGAATATGGTGGGAAAATATTGGGAATTGGGAATGAGGCTTAGAAAAATATTGCTTAGCCAAGGGTATTGCAGTTGTCGCGAAAAAAATTTAGAGCATGTTTTTTGAAAAAAAGAGTCCTGATTTTGCTTGGTTTCATAATCAGAAATTTAGGTGTCAAAGGCCTGTTGATAAAGTTAGAAGGCTTTAAAAAGGAAAGGGAATGGCTGAGAGTTAAAGTGAGGAGAGCAATGAAGTTCAAATTGTCGAAAGGGAGCCTTGGGGTGCTTTTGAGCAGGCTGGAAGGCTTTCAAAGGCCAAAAGTGAGACTTGAGCAATACCCTACAGAGCCAGAAATAGCTGCTGATATGTTGTGGAACGCCTTCCTTATGGGAGACATAGAAGGAAAAGTGATAGTTGACCTTGGCTGTGGTACTGGTGTACTTGGTATAGGGGCCCTGATTCTGGGGGCTAGGAGGGTGTCTTTTGTGGATTTTGACTCTGAAGCCCTCGAAATAGCAAAAAGGAACCTTTTGAAGGCTAAAAGTGAGAGTTCTTTCAGGGGGGTGGCTGAGTTCATGCTTTCTGATGTGAAGGATTTAGAGCTTAAGGGAGAGGTTGTGGTGCAAAACCCTCCATTCGGGGTTAAAGTGAGGCACAGTGACAGGCAGTTCCTTGGGAAAGCCATGGAGATAGCTCCAATCATACACAGTTTGCATAAAAGTGAGTCTAACAGATTCTTAAGTTCATTCTGTAGTGACAACAGATTTGATATCACCAACCAAAAGCAGTATGATTTTCCCTTAAAGCGGACGATGCAATTCCATAAGAAGAGGATACACAGGATTAAGGTTTCGTGGTATAGGCTTGAAAAGCGTTAGGTTTTTAAATCAGTCGAGGTTTTTGTGAGAGATGGACATCAATATTGTTGAAGAGAAGAAAAACCGCATAGTATTCCAGCTTAAGGATCAGACCCACACATTCTGCAACGCCCTCAAGGAAGAGCTGTTAAATGACGGCCATGTGAAGTCTGCAAGCTATTCTAAAAGGCACCCCCTGATTGGGATTCCCACAATGATTGTTGAGACGGACGGAGAAGACACAAGAAAGGTGTTGAATCATGCTGTCCAGAGGCTTCTTAAAGAATGCGAGAAATTTGAGAAGGAAGTCTCAAGCGCAGTCAGGTAAACCAAAAAATATATAAATTTATAGTGCCTAACTTATTCTATGTTTATCAGGAAAAAAAGGGTAAAGGGAAAGGAGTATGCCTACATAGTAAGAAACAAGTGGACCAAAAATGGCCCAAGGCAGAGGGTTTCAAGGTATCTGGGAAGGGTGATTCCGCTATCCCTTGAGCGCCAAATAGAGTCTGATGTTGAAAGTTTTGACGCCTCCAGGGAAGAATTTCTAAGGAAGATAATTGCATGCGAATTGATGCAGCATGGCTTTAATCGCGATGGTGAAACACTCAAAAAGGGCGAGGTTATTTTTGATGCAAAAGAGCTTGCCTGCAAAAACACTTCTGGAAAGAACGTTGTTTTAGAGATGAATGAAGGATTCATGTGCGGCCATACGCTTAATGCACTGATGAATTTCAAAGAGAAAGGCTTTCCTGCAGAAACAGGCGCAAAGCTTGCCTCGCTTTTTCTTGGAGCCGGATTAAGTGTTCCAAAAGAGATTTTTGTGGAGATTTTTGAGAAATATTATTCTGCCTAGGCTGCTAAAGGACATTTAGGACAGATCCTACTTAGGCTCCATTGTTGAGCCGAGCATTGTTGCCTGCCCGTATTCGCCAGCAAGTTCATTAATGAATGTAGAAGTGTTGGTGTCGCGAGGCAGGATAGTGATGTTTCCAGCGTCCTTGAGCTCATTCAGCTTTGCTTCAACCTCAGCTGCAAGTTCTATGCCCAGGCCGGGGCTTTCAATGGTGTAAACCTTCAGGCCGTTTGTAAGAAGAGAAGAGCCCCCTGTTTTTTTGATTGACTGGATTGCAGTGATGTCTGCTTCTGCGCTTACAAAAAAGAGCGGGGAGTTGGACATCTTGGTTGCATGAAGTGCTGCCTGAAGGGCTATCGGCTCTGAATCGTATGGCGCAATTGAAATGCTCCTTACCGAACTGTTAATCCAAAAGTTAATGTAATCTGAAGGTGTTGAAGTGCTCCTTACAACAATAGTGTAGTTTGTTCCGTTGTAATTGTAAGATTGGTTTGCCAAGGAGGGATCCCCGTTGATAACTATCGCCGTATCTATGTTGAACCCTTCTCCCCTCTTTTTAACGATGAGTTCTGCAATATCTTTTTGTGTAATCTGCCTGCCGGACTCATAAAATGCCACATAGGGAAAGTTTTTCGGAATTGACGGAAATTGGGTAAGAGGGACTATGCTCAGGATGCTTTGGTATGGGGTTGGGGTGCTGTCTTCTATAAGGAACATTGCGTTGCAGTCATTTACCGCTGGCGGTGTCTGCTGACCTATCCTCACGCCGCAAAAGTAATTTGGATTTGGCTGGTTGCAATCAGAGCAGGGCTGACCATAGCCGCCTCCCCCTCCTCCAGAGCCAACACGTGAGCATCCAGGAACGCCTATAAAATATATCTCAAAGATGTCTGTCGGATCGATTTTGCAGTAAGCTGGCTGCGGGGAGGGGCAAAGGAATTCTATGTAAGCGGTATCAAGGACTTCGGTATCGCTCATCAGGAAGGTATTTTTAGCGGCATTTGTCCGGTTTAGAAGCTCCACGATTTCAGGAAACCTGCTAAATATCGGAAAGCCCGCTGCAGCCTTTCTCTTTTTCAGGTTGACCATGCAAAGGTACTTTAGGTCCGCAGGCCTGGTTAGCTCAACCTTGTCAACTGCCCCGATGTTGTTTGCCAGCAGCCTTGCCTTGTTCTGTATCTCATTCCGAATCTGCTGGTATTCAATCAGCTTTTGCTGCTCCTGAAAGGTTGAGATGAAGTTGACTCCAAGGGTAATAAGCAATATTGCACCGATGGATATCAGGACATATGTCAGTATTTCAGACTGGAGAATGCCTCTTTTTTTCATTTTAGGGTTTCCTTTCGCCCTCGTTATAAAAAGCTTTTTGTTGCCTCTTGATTTCAGCCATCTTCTTTACCTTCTCGACCATCATGCGCCGCATCATTTCGTTTCTCAGCGCTTCTTGCCTACTCCTTTCCATCACTTGAACCGGGCTTTCTTCCGGTTCTTTTTTCCTGAAGATAAAAAATAAGGCAGCGGCTATAAAAACGGCTCCGAACAAAACAAACAGAATTAATCCAAAGCTGGGCCTAAAATTTCTTTCAAGCGGATTTAATCCCTTTTCAAGCTCTTCCCTGTCTGGAATTTCATCCCCATCGGTATCTGCCGAGTTTGGATCGGTCTTGTAGGTGAACTCATCAAGGTTTTTCAGCCCATCGCCATCAGGGTCTTCAAGCGTGTTATCGCGGTCGAAGGAAAGCCCATTTTTTGTTTCCCAGCTGTCGGGCATCCCGTCATTGTCGTAATCCAGCGGGTATGGGTCATTCGCATCAGGTATTCCATCCAAGTCTGAGTCAACTGCATAGGATAGGGGGATTACCAATAATATTACCAAGAATAGGTACTTCCTCATGCGTTTTTCCTCTTTTCTGCTAAATTCTTGTTTAGACTTATTTAAATATTGCCAAAATGCCTATTCAAAAGGTTTTTATAACATATGCGAATATGGCTTTTTATGATTCCTCCACATATAGCAGTCATACTCGATGGGAACAGGAGATACGCAAAGAAAAGGTTTGGAAATCCCCTTATTGGCCACTATTATGGCGGGAAAAAGGTCGGCGAGCTGATAAAATGGTGCATGGAGGCTGGTGTCAAGGAGCTTACATTGTACTGCTTTTCTGTTGAGAATTTCAAGAGGGACGAAAAGGAGGTAGCATATCTTTTCAACCTGTTCAGGGATAACCTGAAAAAATACAAGGATGACGGAAAGCTGAAGAAAAGAGGAATCAGGATTAATTTTATCGGAAGGCTCCAAATGTTTCCAAAAGACATGCAAAGGGGCATGAAGGGGGTTATGGAGGCAACAAAATCCAACAATAAGTTCACAATCAATTTTGCATTGGCTTACGGCGGCAGGGATGAGATTGTAGATGCTGTAAAAAGCATAGCCAGGAAAAAAGTTCCTCCGGAAGAAATTGATGAGGCAATAATTGAGCGGCACCTTTACCTAAAAAGCAAGCCGGATTTGCTCATCAGGACCGGAGAAATGCGCATAAGCAATTTTTTGCTCTGGCAGACAGCATATTCAGAGCTTATATTCCTTCCAAACGTGCTGTGGCCGGAGTTTTCAAAATCGGATTTCAAGCGCTGCATGGGGGAATTTTCAAGGAGGGAGAGGCGATTTGGCAGATAAATACAGGGATTTCATGGACCATGTAAGGTTATGCGCGGAGAAATTCAGGCTAAGCGACAATTCAAAGCCGATAAGGCTTGTGAGCCACATAGATGCAGATGGCATAAGCTCATGCTCCATAATGGTAAAAACCCTCAACATCCAGAACAGAAAATACTCGATATCAACTATCCAAAACTTAACCCGCGACGCGATAGAGGATTTATCGAAAGAGCCATGCCAGATTATCATTTTTACAGACATAGGCTCCGGGCAGATTCGCGCAATAAATGAGCTCCTGGCAGGCAAAGAAGTGATAATACTTGACCATCATTTGACAGAAGACATAAAACTTGCAAAGAACATTTCCCATATCAACCCAAACCTGTTTGGCTATGACGGCGGCTCTGAGATATCAGGAGCAGGCGTTACCTATCTCTTCTGCAGGGAGCTTGAGCCGCGAATTAGGGGAATGGCGCATATAGCGGTTGTGGGAGCCTTAGGCGATGTTCAGAGATTTAATTCTCTAAACCAAGAGATTCTTAATGACGCAATCGCAGAAGGGAATCTGAAGATAATAAAAGGGCTCAGGATTTTTGGAGCCCAGACAAGACCGCTGCACAAGGTTTTGGAGTATTCGACTGACCCCTATATCCCAGGAGTCACTGGCAGCGAATCGGGAAGCATACAGTTTCTCCAGCAGTTGGGAATAAACCCAAAAAGCGGCAGCAGCTGGAAAAAGATAGTGCACCTGGTGCCCGATGAAATAAAAAAACTTGTAAGCGGAATTATTATGAAGCGATTTGGGGAGAAAAAACCTGAAGATGTTCTCGGGGATGTTTATCTGCTGCCAAAAGAGGAGAGCGAAAGCCCTTTCAGGGATGCAAGGGAATTTGCAACTTTGCTGAATGCAACCGGAAGGATGGGAAAAGCTTCCCTTGGAATAGGCTCGTGCCTCGGAGACAAAAAGAACAAGGAGCTGGCTGTCAGGAACCTTATAGCATACAAGAAGGAGATAATAAATGCGCTTGAATGGTTTGAAAAGAACAGGGGCACAAACAATGTAATAAAAGGAGAGGGCTATGCAATCATAAATGCGGGAAACAATGTTAAGCACACCATTGTCGGAACTTTAGCATCGATTATTTCAAAATCCAACAAGATGGATGCTGATTATCTTCTATCAATTGCAAGGATGGAGGATGGATTCTCAAAAGCATCTCTTAGGTATGCAAAAAGGGATGAATGCGATTTGCAGAGCATTATGAAAGAGATAACTTCTGGGCTTGAGGGATGCGAATCAGGAGGCCATATGCAGGCGGCAGGAGCAGTCATCCCAAGTTCGCTCGAGCATATTTTCATAAAGCGCGCACAGGAAATATTGAGAAAAAAGGGAATGGAAGAGGTAATTACCTGATTAAAGAAGGGTCCTTATGCCATCGATATGCTCTGCGACCTCTGAGCCGGTTTTGGTGAGGGTAAGAAGCTTTAGCCTGCCCTGCTTCTCGAAATTTACCAGGCCGGACTTTTCCATTTCCTGAAGAATTTTAACAACATGAGAATAGGTGCAGTCAACCTGCTTTGCAAGGGAAGACGCATAAACCTCTTTTGAATTTTTCAGCTCAACAAGCATCATAGCAGGCTTTTCGCGAAAAAAGACATTAAAAATTTCTTTCTTCTCCATGTTCAACCCCCACCTAGTTCGTTTGATATATCAATTGCAACATATCTATTGTAGAGTCTGTATTTAAACTTTACTATTGCGTGAGATATGTTGCTATTAGCGAAGGCCGACACATTTATAAACTTTATCCTATATTTTTTGTCACTATAATCAAACAACACTTAATAGTAGTGATAATATTTTTTAAAACGGAAAGAGAATAACTGGTTAATATGACGATACCTGAAAAAATCATCCAAATGGCGCCTTTCATAGCCACTTTTCTGATAATCCTTATTGTTATTCTTTTTTTTCTCACATTCTCGAGAAACAAAAAGCAGCAGGTGGTCATGAAGATAAAAAAAGAGCAGGAAAAGGAAAAAGAGCGCCTGAAAGAATTAAAGGCAGTAATAATCGAAGAGCTTGAAAAGGAAAGGAGGATGGAGAAAGAAGAGAAAAACCTTCTCAAGCCGTTGGGCAAGTCCGGAGAAGAGCTAAAAAGGAGATTTTTCTCCTGGCACAGGAGCGATGAGCAGATTGCACACATCGAAAGGCTTCTCAAAAAAGCTATGCATGCCTCAAGAGCAACCGCAAACGAGCATTATCGCGATATATACGCAGAATATCATGGGCTTCCCGACAGCAAGAAAAGAAAAATCCACAAGGAAGTCATGGAAGTTTACAACAGAATTACTGCGCAATAGCTACTTTTTCCTTAATTCCCCGTAAATTCTTCTCAGCCTCCAGCTTATTTCTGAAATCTTTGAATCAAGCGCATTTTTCAGCCTGTATATGCTGATTCCTTTTGCTTTTTTTGGCCTAGCTAAACGTGCTGGATGCAAGGCAGTATATCCCTTAAATGCCAGGAACAGCGCAATTGCCCCGAGCAAAATGAATGGAAGTATGCTTAATATGATATGAGGCGGCGATGGAATGAAAGCACAGTCAGACGGGCAATTGACTTCATTTTCTCCAGCATCGCATTTATTATTCCCGCAGTTGCAGTTCAATGGGTCAAAGAAGCCTGCCTTCTCGGTTCCCAAAAGGACAAATTTAGTTTCCGGACTGCATGATTTTATGCTGAATTCCGCGTACTGGTTGTAACCAATAAGGGTCTGGTTGAAGCTTTCAGCAATCTCGCCTGCAATTATCTTCTCAATAATTTTCCTTGAGGCTGGATTATCGAGCAGGTCTATGTGCGATTCGTCAATCTCCCAGTAATTCTTGCACAAATCCCTAACATATTCCCCCCCAACGTATTGCGCGCTTTCAATTGTTACAATCCCATCGTTCTTCCCAAACGGCCTCAGGTCAATAAGCCCTTCAAAGAACCTGAACGGCCTTGTTCCGGCAACAACATAATATTCAACACCCGGAACTTTGGGTATGTTTTTGCCAACAAGAAGCTGCCTGACAACTTCGCTGTTTACTTTCAGAGCCGAACCAATCAAATCGCTGTTTATTATGAAATTGTAGAAGAGTTCATAGGCTTCTGCAGAAACCACTCCCTTGTTCGGGGTGGCTATCATTACTATCCTCCTGACTTTAGGAATGAATGAATATTTCTGAATCTCCATATTTTGGCTGTAGCTGTAATCGAATGCTTCCTGGGTGATTCTGCCTCCTAGGCTGTGAGCAACAATGTAAAGGTTGTCAAATTCCCCTGCATGGAATTCAAGAAGGTCTGAAAATTCCCTTGATACCTCGCCTATAGGCCTTGAGGAGTCGTAGCCAAACAGCCACGCCTGCCAGGGCTGCCCTGTCAAAGCAATGTCATTAAGTATCTGGTTGAATCTTTCCTGAGTTACGCCCAGGCCATGGATGAACACAACAGCATTTCTTGAACCGGCTTTGGGCTCGTAAACTTTCTTCAGGGTTGATTTAATGCAATTGTCGCATAAGTTTGCGATTAGCGCAATTAGTGTCGTGTTCTTCTCATCGGAGTAAAGGCTTGTGTCGACAAGTGCGTTGACCATGTTGTTTTCCCCGTCAACATTGCTTTCTATTAGACTCCACCTTCCGTCCTTAAAGGCAAAGATTGAGATTGAATCTTCGGCAATTGCGGCATCGTCAATGTAAGGCATGGTCACATTGAAGAAGTACGCTTCGCTTGTAGAGGTTATTACAAGGGGGGTGCCAATAATCTTGAGGGTGGGATTTTTCGGCTCAAACAAGGGAGAGGAAGGCTTGTCAACAGACAGGAATGACGGGGTTTTCCCGACAAAAGATATTTTGTTCAAGCCAGCACGCACTTCATCCAGCATTGCTTTTTCGTCATATGCTGTCTTTGGAACCTCTACTGTAAATTCGTAAGGGTTGTATTCATTCTTGTCCCTTGTCAGGACTTTTGTGTAATCAAGCCCGCATTTCAATTCATCAACCAGGTCTACCGCCAAGGGGCCGCAGACATTATCGATGCATGCCCAAAGCTCAAGGTTTTCATACTTGCTTGGGACATTTAATGTAATGTCTATGTCCTCTCCGCTGCATGACATCCTGAATGGCGGAATTACCAAGGTACGTCCTTCAGGCAATTCCCCCTCAAAGGAGGTGTTTTCTATTGAGATTTGCTTTCCAATTCTGGATGTAACATTGAAGCAAGGATAGGTGTTTGATTCCTCTAAGCCCACTTCCTCTTTGATTTTTGGTTTGGGGCAGGTTGGGGTGCAGGGTATGCATTCTCCAGACAAACAATCATTTGTGCATACTGCTATTGAGCCGTCAAAGCACTCCTCTGTTGACTGGCCGCAGGGTATTTCGTTGTATTGGCATGCCCCGTTAATGCAGTCGCCCCCATACTGCCTTAGGTTCCCCCTACAAGAATCTTCACATGTTCTTCTCACATTGCTGCAAACGCCATCACTACATGAGTCGATTGTGCATTCATCCCCGTCATTGCAGTTAAGGTAGGTGCATGCGTCAACAGAAGGCCCAGTGCCTTCGTCATCGCAATACTCATCGCAGCCGTCTCCTCTTAGAGTATTGCCGTCATCGCATTCCTCACCGGGATCAAGGGTGCCATCGCCGCATGCTGATGCTGTGTTTGTTAACGGCAGGAAGTCTTTTCTTCCAACACCACCTGAAAGTATATACGGATCGGTGCCAATGCCGTCTGCATCGGTATCTGTTCCAGCGTAATCTGAAAATAAGTTGCCTCCAACTGTAGGGCCGCCAATTATGTTTATTTTGCTTGTTCTTGAGGTATTCCAATGGTTCTTATTAGCGCTGTTGTCAAATGCAACCGGACTGGCAGAGGTATCAAAGCGGTTATTGAATACCGAGTTGTTTCCTGCAGGATTTGAAACATTAATTGCTATATAACTCGTATCAGAGACTGTGTTGTTTGTGATGAGGGTGTTGTTTATGGTGCCTTTCAGCATAATTCCCGACAAACCAGTATTCCTGACTGTATTGTTGAAGAACTGGTTGTCAATGCCGATTACAGAAGTACCGCCACCTGCTGAATCTATGACGAAACCATACTCTCCAGTGTATTCGATTGTGTTTTTGTAGACCAGGGAGTTGTTGGTAGGTATTGCAGCCATCCCTGTGCCGGAAACATTTTTTACTACATTATGAGATGCAATTAAATTGCTGCCGGAAAGAACTATCCCATTTGAGGAACTATTTATGATTGTGTTGTTGCTTATGGTGATATTTTCGCTTCCAATGTAGATAGCAGCGGTTGAAGCACGACTGTTTTTTATTGTGTTGTTGACGATGGATATGTTTACGACGTTGCTTGTCTGCAAAGAACCTGTGCCGCTTGTGTTGATTAAGGCGTTATAAGACACTGTTGTGAAGTTTGTTCCGGAATTGAGTGATATTCCAGAGCCGGAGGTGTTTGTGATGATGTTTGAGGAGATTATTATTCCCGCTCCAGACACCCTGACACCAATACCTGAAGTATAACTAATTGTGTTGTTGAGTATACTTATATTATATGCAGCATTTGTTGCGGAATCGACGCCGGCTGACCCATATGAAAGCATGTTGTTTGTTATGCTATTGTTATCTGACGATGCAATACCAATGCGCACCAACTCCTTTGAAGTCTGGTTTACAACATTATTAGTTATTATGTTAAATGATGATGACTCAAGATTGATTCCCTCAGCAGAGACATTTCTGATAATGTTGTTTTCAACTATGCTGCTGTTGGCCGAGTTCAAGAAAATTCCAGTGATTTTTGCACTTCTCACGGTGTTGTTTGCGATTGTATAGTTTTGCCCGGAGGTAATGTGGATTGCGCCAGTAGTTGCATAGCTGCCGATTATTGTATTATTTAGTATAGTGGCATTAACCGAGCCTGAAGCGCTTATTGAACCGCCGCCGCTTGTGTTAGTGATTCTGTTGAATGCTATTATGGTAAAGTTAGTGGTAGAATCGAGCGATATGCCAGATGCTGTAGAGTTCGTTACTGTATTATATGTTACAAATGCATTTGCTGCGTTCTCCAAAAGAATGCCTTTTGTTGAGGCATACTTAATCGTGTTGTTTGACACTGAAAGGTTCTCCCCGCTAATGCGAACCACCGCATCAGCCGTATAGATTTTTTCCATTGTGTTGTTTATCAGGGATAGGTTTATTCCATTTCCGAACATCGCGCTGGAGCCTCCCCCGCCGGTAATGTTTACTAGAGTATTATAGGATACCAAGGTGAAATTTGTCCCTGTTGTAAAATAGACTCCGGAGCTTGTTGAATTTACAATGCTGTTCGAAGACACCATACCTTCTGTTCCGGATACAATGATTCCAAAACCTGTCGCATATTCTATAGTGTTGTTTTTTATTGTGTAATTCGACCCCGTAATGCTTATTGCGCCTGAAGGTGCAAGGCTGTTCCTTATAGAATTGTTCAGTACGCTAATATTGAGGCCTGTTCCACTTAACGAGTATGTACCCCCGGATCCGGTTATGTTTACAAGGTTGTTGAAAGAGACGGTGGTGAAGTTTGTTCCGGAGTTGAGCAAGATCCCTGAATCGGATGTATTTGTGATGCTGTTTGAAGCAATAACAAACTTCCCCCCAAGCACCGAAATGCCCCTGCCAGATGCATACTCGACCCTATTATTGGCTACTGTTATGTTTTCTGCAGAGTTTGCCACAATTGCTCCTGTTGTTGCCCTGCTGTTCCTGAAGGTATTGTTCAGGATTGAGATGTTTAGAACATTTGTTCCGTACAACGAGCCGGTGCCGGAGGTGTTTGAGAGCGTATTATAGGATATTGTTGTAAGATTAGTTCCAGATTCCAGGTCTATTCCCGGATTAGTGGATGTGTTTGTGATTGTGTTTGACAGGACATCTGCCTTTTCCGTAGCAATAATGTAGATTCCAGATGGTATTGTGCCCTCGATAGAATTGCCTGCTACGGTTATGTTGTTTCCAAAGCGAACAGATATGCCTCCGAGAGTGGTGCGGCTTTTACTGATTGTGTTGTTGACAATGGTCGCATTGAGGTTGGCTTCTGAGCGTATCGAGCCGCCTCCGGTTATGTTCTCCATTGTGTTGAACGACACATAGGTGAAATTTGTCCCTCCGTCCAAGAATACCCCTGAGCCGGTTAAGTTGAATATTGTGTTTGAGGTGATATAAGCATTTACAGTATTGCTGATGTACACTCCTGGAGTCGGCGTGTTTAAGGCGTATCCGATAGTGTTGTTCTTCACGGTTATGTTAATGGAATTTTGAACACTGACTGCGTCATTTGTGGTGTCTATGTATATGACTGTGTTGTTTAGTAGAGAAACATTTACAGAGTTTGACGACACAATCCCATAGTTAGATGTATGATTGACTGTGTTGTATTCCACATCGGTACCAGATACGCCATTAAGGTATATTCCAACTGAAGAAGAGTTATGCACGTTGTTGTAAATTACCTTGCTGTCATTTGAAGAAGGTAGGTAAATACCATAGCCCTTCACAAGATATATGGTATTGTTTGCAATTGTGTTATTATGGGCCTGGCTGACTTGGATGCCCTGGCCTGTAGCTCCGCGTATCGTATTTTTTGCTATAACTGCATTAGGCGCACCCCTGCTTGTCAGTGCATTGGCTATTCCCGTGGTTGCATTTACAATCCTATTCAGCCTTACTGTTGTTCCATTTGCATTCCCTTCAATCCAGATTGTGGCGAACAAATCAGTTGAGTTTGTGATGTAATTATTCTCTATTAAGTTGCCGTAGGAATCTCCTGCGGTAAAGAAAATGGCATTTGAAATGTACGACAGAGAGTTGTTCTTCACAGTCGTGTTGGAGACAACCGACAGGTAAATTGCATAATTTTCGCCTGCATAGGGGATATTACTTATTGTATTGTTAAGGATTGTAATATTGAGTGTAATATTGAGGATTAACCCACCGGTTACATTTGCTATTTGGTTGTATCCGGCAAGGGAGCTATTGGAATTGGCGAAGATTACACTGCCTGAAACGTTTGAGATGTAGTTTCCGAGCAGCGTAACGTTCCTGGAGGAGGTTATTTTTACAGAGTCCCCTCCGGCCATCATTATGGAATTGTTTTCTATCAGGATACTTTCACTGCCAGCGCCGAGGAGTATAACGTCAGAGCCTGAATTAAACATTGTATTGTTGATAATCGTAATATCTTGGGTGCTGCCCGATAAATGTATCGAGGAGCCGCCAATTGAGCCGAAAACATTGTCTTTCACCTGCACACCGGAGTCAGACGTCAATAAGACCGCATCATTCAGCATGGAAGTGAAGTTGCTGTTCTTGATTGTAAGATTATTTGTAGATGTTCTTATATCGATGCCATAAGAGTAATTCATAAATGTGCAGCCGGAAATTGTTATATTTGCTCTGCCACTTGCATCATAGACCCCTGTTCCAGTCTGGTTTCCAATAATGATGGTGCCGTTACAGTTAATAGTCGTATAATCGCTCCCGATATTAAATATTCCAGGTACGCCGTCTATGTCATTGACAAGGTATGTGCCGGAGCATATGTTAACAATGCTTGTAACATTTAAGCTGTCTGTTGGCACCAAGCAGATATTGTTAGTCAGGGGCAAGTAATCGATTCTTCCGGCTGAGCCGCTAACAGTATAAAGAGATTCGCCGATGCCATCACCGTCTACATCAGTACCGATATAGTTTGAATAGAAATTACCCCCAACAGATGCACCGCCAATTATATTTGTTGCAGTTGTTTTTGAGCGGTTCCAGCTGTTCTTTGCCGTGCTGTCGTCCTGGGCCACAGTTGCTGAAGTGTTCAGGAAGTTGTTGAAAATTGAGTTGTTTCCTGAAGGGGATGCGACCAATATGGCAGCTAAAGATGAGTTCAAGATAGTGTTATTGGTTATGGTTGCGTTGTGGGACTGGTATATGTGAATTCCCCTTCCGCCGATTCTTCTGATAGTGTTATTATAGACAAAGTTGTCTTTCATACCTGCATTATCATCGTAAAGCGAGATAGCATCTCCTGATATGGATGCGATTATGTTTTGGTAAATGTAAGTATCGTTGCCCGGATAGATGTGAATTCCGGTTCCTGTTGAGTTCTTTACGGTGTTATAACTAATCCTCACCTGTTTGCTGTTCGCAGTGCGTATTCCTGCAACGTCATTTGTGTTGTTTGTTACTGTGTTGCTGAATATGGTGATGTTCTCCGAGCCCGAGATGTAGAGTCCGCCATTTCCGCCGGTGGTTCTTGTGACTGAATTGTTGACCGCTGTGATGTTGACTGCATTGGACATAGCCAAACCTGAACTGCTGCTGTTTACAATGGTGTTGAATTCCACTCTTGATTCATTTGTTGATGTGCTTATCGCGATTCCTTCGGATGAGCTGTTTCTTATGAAGTTTGATTTTACCAGTATATTTTTTGCATTCGAAGTTGCTATGCTAGCATCGGCAGAGTATTCTATAGTGTTGTTAATGACTGTGAAATTGCCGCCGCCTTTGCCACCATCTCCCCCCCTCAGGTCTATTCCCGATAAGTCAGTATCAATTAATGTATTGTTGACAATTGTGAGGTTGTAGGAACTTGTCCAGACACGTATTCCGGCCCATGAGCTGTTGATTACAGTGTTGTATTCGACCAAGGTAAAGTTGGAATCCTGCTCGAACTGAATACCCCCCTGGCCTGAATTCCTGACAAGATTGCCTTTTATGAGGTTATAATTTGAGCCACCATTAATCTCTATGCATGAGTAGAAGCACTCTGAAACATTATTTGATTCGATAGAATTGTTGTGGGTGTTGCTTAAGAGGAGATTATAGGATGTATGATTTACGAGGATATTATTCCTTATGGTGTTATTAACTGCAGCTCCGCTAAGGACGATCATTCCGGAGCCGCCTGTCCCGAATGAGAGGGTGTTTTGCTCCACAATGGTGTTGTTTGAAGATGCCAAGGCTATGCTGGCTGCCGGGTCTGCCGTGAAATTGTTCTGCCTGATAACATTTGAAAAGCCCGAAGTGAGCTGTATGCTCCCATAGCCATTTCTGCTGAAGTTGTTTCTTGCAATGGTCCAGTTTACAGTTCCAGAGGTTACTATTCCCCACTGGGCGCACCCGGTAATTATGTTGTCAGCCACTGTAACATTTTCCGAGCCTCCGCCAACATCGATGCACCTGGCTGCACTGCCAATTGAATAATTTGCAATGAGGTTTTCCTTAATCAGCCCGTTTGTGGACGACCCTACTGCTATGCTCGAATTAATCAGGGTGTTATTCAGAATAGTAAAATTATTGGTTGGGTTGTTTATGTTAATGCCGGTTGTGTAATTTAGCAAAGTGCATCCTTCCACAGTTATATTGTCGAATGTCGAAGTCAGTTTGATTGCAGTTCCTGTCGAATTTCCACGCAGGATTGTGTTGCTGCAGTAGAGCCTGACGGAATTGTCTGAAATTTGTATTAGGCCATCGCCTGCCGCATCATTTAGCGTATATTCGCCGCTGCACAGCGTTGTTGAAGATAAGATAGCCAGGTTATCGGAAGGAGCAATGCATGTTGTGAAAGCCAGCGGCAAGTAATCAAAGGCTCCCGCTGAGCCGTTAATGGGATGAGGAGTGTCTCCGATGGTGTCGTTTGAATCGTCCCTTCCGGCATAATCCGAATAAAAGTTTCCGCCAACGACAAATCCACCTATAATGTTTCTTGCAGAAGCCCTTGACCGATTCCAGTGGTTCTTTGCAGTGCTGTTATCTATTGCAACAGGCCTATAAGATGTATTGAAGAGGTTGTTATAGACAGAGTTGTTTCCTGCGCGATTTGTTATGTTAATGGCTGAGAGGCTTGTATTAGATACAGTATTGTTTGTGATAAGGGTGTTGTTGGTGTTATTGATGAGGTAAATTCCAGACAGGCCAATGTACTTTATTGTGTTGTTGTAAATCTGGTTGTTGATTCCTATAGCGGAGCTTGCATCTATTGCTATTCCATAACCGCCCGCATATTCTACGAGGTTGTTATAGATAAAGGAATCATTTGAGGGAGCTCCGCCTATTCCGGAATGGGTTACGTTTCTGACAATGTTGTTGTATACATAATAATTCTTCCCTGCAAACCTGATGCCATGGACAGAGCTGTTAATGATTGTGTTGTTGATTATTGTAACATTCTCGCTTCCAAGGTAAATTGCTCCACCAGTGCCCCGGCTTCTAAGGATTGTGTTGTTTGAGATTGTAACGTTAAGCACATCCGCAGACACTATAGCACCTGTTCCACTTGTATTCTCAATTGTGTTATAA